>Ga0310786_10002633_pt1 | contig 27099 bp, 26 predicted proteins | sample AusTroGonzalo_MG_FD_203881 | JGI IMG/M metagenome (GOLD analysis project Ga0310786, IMG submission 203881) | Bovine rumen microbial communities from tropical cattle in Woodstock, Queensland, Australia - Gonzalo_03 (v2) (version 2) | ecosystem: Host-associated > Mammals > Digestive system >...
ACATAGGCACGGGTTAAACCACATTTTTTAATATATTCATTCGGTGTTAAATGATATTTGAAATTATGTGATTCCTGTTTCCATTTGAAATACAATAAAAATATCTCTTTTGGACAATTTTTAATTTCAATATTATCAAAAGATATTTTTCCGATATTTTCTTCTATTTTCTTTGGATACCATTTTGTGTTATATCTGACACGATGACTTAAATCCTTGTCAAAATCATCTATGCTTTCTGGCAAATCAACATGACAATGGCGTGTGTTTTCTGCGCCTGCAAATGGGGTCAAAGTATGTTTTACACATATAACATCAACATTAAAGTTCTTAAACACAAAATTTTTGATTGCATCAAAAGCTCCGGGAATTACATCATCAATATTACGCATATAAATTCCCAAAGATGCCTCACGTCCATTTATATGAATTGGAACATATAAATCATTTTTACCATCATCCACAACGATTATATCATAATCATCAAACGATAAATCGTATCGATTGATAATAACATTTGGATAAATATATTTTACATAATCTTGTTTTTTATTTGAATCAACCAAGCAAACATTCATAACAAAACGCCCTATTTTATAAATTTTTGAATATCGCAAACCAAATCATACCATTCAGATGGATAAGAATCAAACAAACCAATTTTGTTTAATTCGATAAAATATTTTTTGGCTTCGTTTATATCATTTTCATTGTCTAATTTTTTTATTTTATAAAATGCCTTGCCAACAAAAAACCACAAAAATTTTTCCTGCCATTGTTTCATTTGATATACCGACGCATGATTTTTATATGCCACGAACGCATTTTCTATGCCAATACATAATGATTTTATCATCTTTAATTGTTTGGCCGACAATACAATGCCCCCAAAATTAGGAATATAATAATATAACGGCAACGGCACAACCGTCACACGCGGATTTTGCAGCATGACCATCGACCACCATGGAAAATCTTCGAAAATAATTCCTTTGATAAACGGAATATTTTTAATCAAAGATTTTTTATATAAATTTTTCCACACCTGGCAATGTTTAATCAGCCATTTTTTATTCGGATTTTTTTTGTTATGCGTACGTTCCGTTGCCAATTCAAAAACATCAGTTGTCGTCCGTGATTTAATTTTATCAATATCATATCTTTTTTTAATGCCATATGGCACAACATTATCCGTATCCATATGTAAAATATGACGCACCATTAATTGCGGTCTGTAAAATCTATCATATCGGAAAGACACGATATCAGATTTATTTTTCTTGATTTCATTATATGCAATTTCCAATGTTTGTGGATGAATAAAATCATCACTGTCTATGTATAAAATACAATCGCCCAATGCATATTGCATCCCAAAATTACGCGCATCAGATAAACCACCATTTTCTTTGTGCACAACAACAAATCGTTCATCACGTGCTGCATAACTTTCTGCGATTTTACCAGAATTATCAGGGGACCCATCATCAACACAAATCGCCTGCCATTCTGTAAATGTTTGATTTAAGACACTATCCAAACATCTTGGCAAATATTTTTCGACATTATACATTGGAATAATGATTGATATTTTTGGTTTCATGAACAATCCTCATATTTTCAAAAAAATATTTTTATTAATTTTCTTAAATACCATAAAATCGCAACATGATTTTTAATTGCATATTGTTGTCTATATTTTTTTCCAAATTTATATTGCAATTTTAATTTTTCACGATGCTTTTTATCTTTTTTATTTAACGCAGAATTTTCATTAAACATATAATGATAATTTACATCTGGGACAATCACTATTTGTTTAGAAATCAATAATGCCTGTAAAACAAATACTGCATCTTCTTGGGAAATTAAATTTGTATCAAAAAATAATTTATTTTGTTTTATAAATTCAGTTTTGAATAAATAACGCCACACAAACGATTTTATCAAGGCCTGGGTCCAAAACAATTTGCCAAACAACGTTTTCAATACATGACGTTTTTTATAAACTAAATCTGCTGAATATTTACTATCCGACACATACCCAGAACAAACAATATCTGCATCGCCGATGAATTCTATCATTTTTTCATAATAATCTGAATCAATTATATCATCCGCGTCCATAAAATGAATAAAATCGCCATCGGCTTTTTTTATTCCATCATTACGCGCCGCCGATACACCTGCATTTTTCTTATGAATAACAACAAAACGTTTATCACGCGCCGCATATTCATCAAGAATTGCCCCAGAATTATCAGAACAGCCGTCATCGATACATATTGCATTCCAATTCTGAAAACTTTGCCCACGCAAAGAATCCAAACAACGTGGCAAATATTTTTCACAATTGTATACTGGAATAATTACAGAAATTTTCATATCAATAAAATCCTACATTTTATTTACCATTTCATCCGCAAACGTCCCAGGAACTATATTTTTCACCCATGGACTATTATACGTAGTTTTCTGGAAGAAGGCCCCAGACGTCACGTCGTCAAAAACTTTTTTATCAAATGGTTTATCACCATACGCCCACCAAAGTGCATGCGTTGGATCTTGGTCGACATGTGGCATTTGTGCAAAATATTTTTTGGCTCTTTCATCATTTTCAACCAATGTCTTGAATAACAATTGATGCATAAAATAATCAAAACTATGATTTTCATGCATCCAATAATCAAGAATCATCGCACGCCATGCCGCCAACAGGAAAGCCCCCTTGCGCGCACGTATAAAACAATTTTGCATATACGAATATGGCGACCCAACATTTTGTCCGGCCAGATAAACAAAGAAATCTTCTTTTACAATCCAATCTGGAATTGGTGACGTTGCAAACCCAGTTGAATCCAACCAAAAACCACCATGTTCATAAAGCAATTCAACACGACAAATATCTGCGAAATGCGCGTGCCCTATTTTCCCCGCTTTGCGTTTTTCTATTATCTCTTTGGGCAAAGATATATAATCCCAAATAGTATTTTCATCCAACACAATCAATTCTTGGCTACAGTTTTTACGAATACTTTTGAAACACGCCTTGACCAATGGGGGGGCCTTGTCTTCACCTTGCAACCAAAGTGTCCATATCTTTTCATTTTTATCATCATTAATAACATCACATTCTGGAACATTTTTCACCGCCGGCAAATATCTTTTGAAATAACGCGGTATAACATTTGTTAATACCTTGCATCTTTTTGCACGCCTGTGTTCACGCGACCACCAAAGTGGCACCAAAATATGTCCACGTACAACAACGTTCATTAATGCAAAAAATCTTGGTATATTCATATTATTCCTCCTTTGGTTTTATCAAGGCCCTATTAAATTTCAGGCGACGCCTTTTCAAACGTCGCCATAATTTTATTCATCTATACTTTCAACATCACCGTCATCAATTGGCCCGGTCGTCATCTCTTCGGCGATACCACTGGCATGCGCCATAATTTTATCCAATAATTCTTGTTGGATATCTTCATGATCTTTCAACCACTGACGCGCGTTTGCTTCGCCTTGACCGATACGTTCGTTATTGTATGAATAAAACGAACCTGCCTTTTCAATCAGATTATATTTCACACCCATATCTAAAATCTCACTTATGCGGGAAATACCTTCTCCATACATAATTTTGAAATCCACAGTGCGGAACGGTGGCGCAACTTTGTTTTTAACCACTTTGACCCGAGTTTCATTTCCGATAATATTTTCTTTGTCTTTGATTGCACCTGTTCTGCGAATATCCAGACGCACTGATGCATAGAATTTCAATGCATTACCACCCGATGTTGTTTCTGGATTTCCAAACATAACACCGATTTTCATACGAATTTGATTGATGAAAATCAAAAGAGTGTTGCTGCGCGAAACGCTGCCTGCCAATTTTTTCAATGATTGTGACATCAATCGCGCCGTTGTTCCCATAAAGGTATCACCGATATTGCCTTCTAATTCTGCTTTGGGCACCAATGCCGCCACAGAATCAACCACAACAACATCAACCGCCCCAGATTTAATCAATGTGTCTGCAATTTCCAAAGCCTGTTCCCCAGAATCAGGTTGCGAAATAATAAGATTTGCAACATCAACACCCAACTTTTTCGCGTATGATGGATCCAGTGCGTTTTCAGCATCAATATACGCACACGTGCCGCCCTTCTTTTGTGCTTCGGCAACTGCATGCAACGCCAATGTTGTTTTTCCAGAACTTTCAGGTCCATAAATTTCCACAATACGACCACGTGGATACCCACCAATTCCCAATGCAATATCCAATCCTAATGACCCAGATGATATGGCCTCTATGTTTTGTTGTGAACCATCGCCCATTTTCATGATGGCTTCTTTACCAAATTGTTTTTGAATTTGTGCCAACGCAGATTCCAGCGCTGGATTTTTTTGTGCAACTGTTTCTTTTGCAACTTCTTTCTTTGCCATAAAAAACCCCTTTCGTTTATACCAAAATCATACAAAGAAAAAAGCCCCAACGCAAGGTGTATTTATCACCGCCGAGACCATAACAAAATAGTTGACAAAATACCCACAACCGCGGTAATCAGCCACACTGACGACGTCGTTCCAAATACCGCAATACATATCGCACCCAAAATCGGGGCAATAACGTGTGGAAAATTCACACTGGTTCTGAAAATACCATAAAAACGAGCCTGGTCTTTCTTTTGCATATCATTAAAGAATAATAAATCATGTGACGCTTCCATAAACGCACCAGGGATTTGCCACAACACAAATATAACCAACAACCATTTTCCAGACATAAATGTTGCCATAATTGAAAACAGCGCAAATAAAACAAAACCCAGCGTTAGCCAAATTTTAACACCATATTTTTTTATCCATTTACCAATAAAATATTCAATAAATATATATGGCAATATACCAACAGATAACATTATACCCAACGTTTCATTTGAAAAACCGTTTTCGATAACAACAATTGGCACATACAACAACCGCATAGACTGCAGAGCATAAAAACCAAAATTCACCATATACGCACGCAACATACCCGCACGTTTAAAGAAAGATTTCATCCCGATACGCAATGCACGAACTGTTTTACGCATACTGACACGTTTTATAACTTTATCTTGTTGAACAATTCCAAAATGTTTGAAAAACAATAAGCCCGAAAAATAAATCATACCGGCCGCTAAAAAAGGCATACGATAATTTCCTGCAAAATGACCAACCACATACATTGCGAACATAGGCGCAACCAATGCACCGACATTTGTCCACAAATGAAAACGTGCATTTAATTTTTCCATACCAATACCTTTGGAAAAATCAGATATAAATAACGGCAATAAAATATTAAACAACGTTAGTGCCGCCTGGGCCACATAATCCAAAGTAATAAATGTCACAGGTTTTACAGAAAAACTCATCATCGCATAACACGCGCCCAATGTCGCCATTGTTATATATAACAACCTAGTTTTTGTGAACCAATGCAAAATCTCTGTTGAAAAAATTCCAATAACACACGCAAACAACGCATACACTGCGGCATAAATACCAACCGCCATTGATGCAGTATTTTCAGTAAAAAACAATTCAAAAATTGCCAGCAATGCCAACGAATACACTGCATTTACAACCCCAGAACCAAAACCAGAAAACAGTCCCAGATTTGCAAATGAAAATCCGGTGACATTTTTTTTCATAGAGATATATTTTTCTCTGGCCATAAATTTCCCCTCTGGTAAATGAATCATAGCATAAAAAAATATTTTATAAACTTAAAAATTCATCAAATAACATAGGAAGTATTTGCATGTGTTAATGCGATTGCAATTGCGTCACTTTCGTCCGAACTTTTTGGATGTGCCGCCGGTAATAATATAGACAACATTTTATATACTTGCTCTTTATCTGCGTGCCCTGCACATGCCAACGCTTTCTTTACTTTGTTTGGTTCATATTCATACACCGGAATATCTTTGACCGCAACCGCAGTAATCGCCGCCGCACGTGCGTGCCCCAATAACAATGTTGTTTTTCCATTTTTATTTACGAATATAATTTCTATGCCACATTCATTTGGTTTGAATTCATCGCACAATTTCGAAACATTATTAAATATAAACGCCAATCTTTCAGACAACGCCAATTTGGTCGGTGGCAATATAACACCGCTGGCAATATATTTGCGTGACGAACCCGCAACATCAATTATCGCCCACCCTGTATGCAAAAGTCCTGGATCAATTCCCAAAATACGTTTCATATTATTTCCTGATTGTTATTTTTGACACCGCATCACGTCCATAATACGCATTTATTTTTTTTATGCATTCATCAACTTTGTATGATAATTCCAGCGCAAACGCCGGTGATACAGGACGCAACACAATATTAAACTTATTATTCTTTAACGTTTTAATAGCGACAACACGTGAAATATTTGCAATTTCATTTCCAACAACATTACGCCAATTTGTCGATAAATCTGCATCAGACGCCCGCACACCAAAACTGTCCATTAACGAACCAAATGACGACGCCAGTGTTTGCGGACGTGATTTACGAATATTCAAATTTACTTTTTTATCTTGGTTTGACATAACTATATTCTTTTGGCATTAAAATAAACATTTTTCCCTGACTATGTTGACCATGCGCAACCTTGTATGCTTCATCGCCCGAACCAAAAAAGATATCTGCACGAATCCAACCGCGTATTGCGCCACCTGTATCTTGGGCAATCATCAAACGATTGAACGAACGTCCATCGGACAGGGATGTATTGATATATACCGGCAAACCCAAAGTATACAACGAATCATCCATTGCTATACTACGAATTTTTGAAAGCGGCGTTCCTAATTTACCAATCACACTATGTTCTTTCGTTTCATAGAAATAAACGTAACGCGGATTATTGTAAATCACTTCTTTGGCCAATTGCGGATTTTTCTTAAGATATGTCCAAACCGCATCCGCAGAATACCCACCGTCTGGTTTTATACCCTTGTCCTTTAATTGTGCCCCAATAGATTTGAACGGCATATCGTTCACCGCGGCAAAATTCAATTTAACCATTTCGCCATTTTCCAGTTTTAACATACCACTGCCCTGGATTTGCAGATTTTGCACATCAACAATATTCGCCCAATATAAAACGCGCCCTATCTTTTTGTTCACAATATCGCGCTTGGAAACATTTTTATAATTCCGCCCATCAATAGGCACACCCATAATCGGTTCATTACATTGTGCATTTTTCGACCGACACCCATTTATCACCGGCGAATAATATCCGGTATATGTCCCCGTTTTACCACCATTTTCATTAAAGACCTGGTACGGCTGGAAATTAGATTCAAACCATGCCCGAACGGTTGCTATGTCCGCAGACGCACTTGGCAACATATTGCATTTTTCACGTAATAATTCGGGATCTGGAATAACGGCACCACTATATTGAATCTTGGCCCGACATGTATTACGAAACGCCTGAAGTGCATAACGAACATCATCATCGCGCCATCCCGGCAATTCAGAATACGATACAGCCCGCAAATTTGATGGTATTTTTGAATTATCACCAACATGTGTCGGACTTGATAAATCACAACCCGCAATAGCAACGGCCAAACCACCAAGGCATAAAATTTGAACAAATTTATTAAAAATGAACATTTTATTGTCCCCCCCACTTGTAAAACTGTTTTTCTAATGCTATATTATCATAAAACCGAGGATAAAAAAAGGAGCAAATATATGCCAAAGTTTAATATTATATCTCAATTTTTAAAAGACATCTCATTTGAAAGCCCGAATGTGCCTGAATTATTCTTTAAACAAGAGAACGGCCAGGCGAAAATCGAAATAAATATCGATATTAACATCAAAGGTTCCGAAAACAATTTATACATGGTGGATTTGGTCACACGCGTTCATTCTAAATTGGACCAAGGCGACAAAACAATCTTTTTAATTGAATCAACATATACTGGAATGGTTCAATATGACGAAAAAGATGAAGAAGCCAAACGTAAAACATTATTGATTGACGTTCCAACAATCTTGTTCCCATCTGTGCGCGCCCTTGTCACACGTTTGACTGGCGAATCTGGATTTCAACCATTGACATTGCAAATGGTCGATTTCGAAGCGCTTTATGAACAAAAACAAAAAGAAGCCCAAGAAAAGAAATAAACAAATCAATCGGTTTATTAAAAAACCGCCCAAACGGCGGTTTTTTTTAGTCACAGTATTTGTATCCATAAACTTCTATGGCGGTGTCAAACCAAAAATAAGGCTGGTTTCGTGCACACAATTCACGAACAAAAGAATTATAAATATCGGGTCTGATTATTAAAAAATCACAAAAATATGCGTTTACCAAATTCCATTCTGACGCAAATAACAAAAGTTCATCTATGAATCCGTTTTGATAATTTTCTCTTTCCATAAAGTAAGCAGCATTTGGAGTAAAAAAATAAATAGTCCCACGCCTGTCAAGCGCCCCAGATTGCGATATCATAAAAAACAACATATTGGTCGAAAGTTTTTTTCTTACCGCATTTGGTGTCGTTCTTTGAAATTTTACGCCACTGATATAAATTGAATTGTTCATATTGCATCCCTGTTTTTTATAAAAACAAAGACCGTCAAAATGGCGGTCGGGGAGGTGATAAATCAATCAAGTTAGATTCCGCATGGTCTTCATATATACACCAACGGCTCCCCAACCTAAGATTGGGGGAAATAACGATGCTTTCACACCGACTTGATTTAGGCTTATCACAGCCCCGAATCCAATTTCCATTGGATTCATGTATCATTATAAATGTGATTATTATAAAAAGCAAATCGAAAATAAACGAAACGGCGCAGATGCGCCGTTTTTAAAATTAAAGTGAATTGTTCAGATGCAAAGTTGTCACCAAGTGAAGTGTACAAATGTTACATGAACGTGGTGACAACCAGCAGATGAATAATTATATTTAATTTATGCGGCGGCAGTGAACACCTTTTGCACATCATCATTTGCATCCAGCGCATCCACTAACTTTTCCAATTTCGCGTAATTTTCATCATCTAAATCCACCGGCATATTTGGAATCCATGTAATTTCCGCATTTTCTGGTTCACCCAATTTATCCGACAACGCCTTTTGAATATTCATGAAATTGTCGGTTTTTGTTGTGATAATGAAACCTTCTTCGGATGTTTCCAGATTATCAGCGTCCACTTCCATAACCAATTCCATCATTTCGTCTTCGGTTTTGCCGATTGATGCCGGATACATAATTTGCCCGACATGCGAAAACATAAATACGACCGAACCTTCTTCACCCATATTTCCACCATTTTTCGCAAAAATATTACGAATTTCAGGAACTGTTCTGCGTGGATTATCAGTCAAAGCCTCTACAATCACAGGCACTGCATTTGGGCCATATCCTTCGTAACGCACCGCCACGAAATTATCAGTATTTGCACCCGACGCCTTTTCAATCGCACGTTTAATATTGTCATTTGGCATAGAATTTTTGCGCGCCTGTAAAATCGCCAAACGCAGGCGTGGGTTATTATCTGGGTTTTTATCGCCCAATTTTGCCGCCATAGTTATTTCACGCGCCAGTTTTGTAAACAAACCGCTGCGTGCTGCATCAACCAATCCTTTTTTGTGTTGGATGTTGTGCCATTTACTGTGTCCACTCATATTTGACCTTTTAATTTAATTATATTAAAATTACACCAAAAGGATAACAAATGATTGGAAAATTGCAAGGTGTAATTGACTATATTGGCACTGATTTTGTTATTTTAATGGCCGGCCCCGTTGGGTACAAGGTTTATACCCCCGAAATATTGGCATTAAAATCAAATGTCGTGCTTTGGATTGAAACATTGGTGCGCGAAGATTCTATACGTTTATTTGGGTTTTCAACTATCGCGGCACAAAACTTGTTTAATCAATTAACGACCGTATCTGGCGTCGGGCCAAAGGTCGCGCTAAGCATCATGTCCACTATAAAAACAGATACATTAATGACCGCAATTGCCACGGGTGATGCCAAAACAATTGCAACCGCCCCGGGCGTTGGCAAAAAAGTCGCCGAAAAAATCATCGTCGAATTGAAAAATAAAATGGGCGGTGGGAATTTTGATTTTGGTGATGCAACCGGTGGCGCCCTGCCCGATTTATTGGCGGCGTTGGAATCTTTGGGTTATCGTCGTATGGATATAATCGACATGGCGCAAAAACTGGTATCACAAAACCCAAATCTGGATGTCACAAAACTAGTCCCCATGGCATTAAAAGAAATCAGTGGAAAATAATATGAATAACAAAATCGCACATTTTTTTAATTCTATTCGTTCAATAAAATTAAAACATGGCAATTATCGCAAGATAACTATCTCTGAATTACTATCTGAATTTACCGATAAAAACCTTGATTTTGTTGATTTATCTGAACTTGATTTATCAAAATATGGCGAATTATTTTTGTCTCATCCAACAGGATGGAAATCACATACTGGTGTTCACGGTTGGACAGAAAATGTAATATGGCCAACACCAGACAAAATGCCAGACGGTTTCGCCCCAAACAAAATAATGAACAATTCTAAAAATCCCGAAGAAATGGATGTTTTACACAAACAACAAATCAAAGGACATGGAATAAACATCGCTGTAATAGATAGCCCATTTAATCCAAACCATCCAGAATATAAAAATAACATTAAATATTTTCAAAAATCGTTAATTCCAATGAAAAACAAAGGGACACATTATCATGGCAGCATGGTTGTCGGATGTGCGACTGGACAATCCACTGGTGTTGCCCCCGATGCATCAATATATTATTTTACAGAAGGAAAAAACAGCGACGAAAGGGGTCAAGAGATTATCGCCGTGTTAAAATCAGTTATAGAATTTAATAAAAAACAAAAAACAGTAAATAAAATAAATATTCTATCATGCAGTTGGGCACCTCAACGAAAAACAACAAATCAAAAAGAATTTGACGAAGTTATGCGCCTTTTTCAAGAACTAGAATCTGATAATATAAAAATTATTTTCTGTGGCGGCGCCAAAACAAAAGATTCTTTTTCTGTTTCGAACGTGGACTTTTTACCAACATCAAAAAACACCCAAACAGAATATCAAGATAATATAGTATATATTCCAACAAACGAGAAAACTGTTCCATATGACAAAGGTGGTTATCTATATCAAAAACTTGGTGGGGATTCATCTGCGGCGCCTTATTTGGCCGGTGTGTATGCATGCGCTTTGCAAGATAATAAAATATTTATGACACGCCCAAATTGGCAGGAAGAATTAGATACGATATTAAAAGAAACCGCCACACCAATGAAAAATGGTGGAAAAATGATAAACCCAACCGGTATTCGCGAACGCGTCACACAAATTGCGCGCGAAATGGAAATGAATTTAATCAAACAAAAAAGTTTACAAAATGAATAACGAAACTATATTCGCATTATCAAGTGCACATGGAAAATCTGGCGTTGCGGTTATACGCGTCAGTGGCATCGATTTATCCAATTTAGCAAAACGAATTATAAACAACCCCGCCCTTGCGGCGGGGTCGAAACTGCCCCAGCAGTTTCGGGGGCGGGTCTGTTCCCCTATGGCCAAAGGGGTGGCGCAAATTGTCCCACGCCATGCATATTTTACAAACCTGCGCGATGACAATAATGATTTAATTGACCAATGTGTTGCAATATTTTTTAACGCGCCAAATTCATTTACTGGCGAAGATGTAATTGAAATATATTCGCACGGTTCGCCTGCAGTCATCGAAAAAATATTTGAATTTTTACGAACAAAAAATTGTAGAATCGCGACACGCGGCGAATTTTCAAAACGCGCATTTTATAATAACAAAATGGATTTAACAGATGTTGACGGTTTAATCGCATTGCTGGACGCACAAACCGATAAACAACGCCAAAGCGCCCTGAAATCATTAACCGGTGGCGATTCAAAAACTTATATTGAATGGCGCAATAAAATGATTGAAATATCTGCGTACAGCGCAGCGATTCTGGATTACGACGCGGATAATTTACCACAAAACATCGATAAAAAAATATTATCTGAAACACAAAATTTATTAAATGAATTAAAATCCGCAATTGACGGATACCGCGCAAATCGCGCCCTGCGCAACGGTTTTAATATTGCATTAATTGGCAAAACAAACGTCGGCAAATCGTCAATCTTTAATAAACTGGTTGGTTCAAATCGCGCTATTGTTTCAGACATTGCTGGCACTACACGTGACGTAGTGTCATCACAAATTGATATCGATGGATATTTGGTCAACCTGTCGGATACAGCAGGAATCCGGGAAGCAAACGATGCCATTGAAAAAATAGGTATTGAACGCACACATAATGAAATTGAAAATTCTGATTTAATAATTCATGTTTATGCGGATGAACCGACCACAATCAATAACAACGAAATCACGGTCGTGAACAAATCAGATTTAATAAAAAACAAAAAAAATAAAAACGTGATTTATACATCCGCAACCAATGGTGATGGTTTTGATATTTTATTAAACGCAATCAAAACAAAAATGCACGAATTGATGTCTGGCAATGAATCACGCGTTGCAATTAATGAACGCACATACGAATTATTAAACGACGCGATCAACGAACTAGAAAACGCAATTACAAAATACGACGGCAATTATGATATATTCGCTGAATATGTCCGCCATGCCGGCGACGCAATTGGAAAGATTTTGGGCGTAATCACAACAAACGAAATCGCCGATATGACATTTTCTCGGTTGTGTTTGGGTAAATAATGATTATAAAAATTAAACAGAATTGTTCAGATGCGCTGTTGGTGGCAAGCGCAATGTATTAAACATACATAAACGCGCCACCAACAAGCAGATTAACAATTATATTTAATTTTATTCTTTTCTATCCGGATATTTTCCATCAATCAAATTCTGACGAACCAGATGGTGTTTAACCTTTTGTGTACTGGTCATTGGCAAATCATCTGTTGTCATTGCAAAATGCGTCACCCATTTGTATGACGCGACTTTTTTGTTTGCATCTGCAACAGCACGCGCCAATTTATCCATTGTCATCCCATTTTCAACCTGGAATACACCATATGCAACGGTTTTATCACCAACTTTGTGTTCGAAAACCGCGACATTTTTGACCCCGTCGATTTCCATGAATAACGCTTCTAATTCATCAGGATAAACATTTTTACCGCTGTCCAAAACAATGACTTGTTTTTTACGACCAGCAAAATGTAATTCCCCATTTTTATCCATGTACATCATGTCACCAGTATTGAAAAATCCCTTTTCATCAAACACAGTTGCATTGACTTCTGGATTATTCATGTATCCATTAAAGACCTGATGTCCGCGCACCCACAAAACGCCAACGCCGTTTTCATCCGCATCACGAATTTCACATTCATTATTTGATGTTGATGCCCCCACAGAATATGGCATACGTTTATTTGTCGGCTTTGAAATACAAATTGGACCAACAGTTTCTGTTAAACCATATCCTTGGATAAACGCCAAACCCAATGATTCATAGAAATTTTCAACCTCTGGTTTTGTCGCCGCACCCCCGGCAATCAGCAATTTAACACGTCCACCAAAAATGTCCAACAATGGTTCTTGGACTTTGCGAACAAAGAAATCCAACCCCATATCGCGCAATGTTTTTTGATTATTCAAAATGAATGAAGCAACGCGCCACTTTTTTTGCTGTTTCATTCCATCAATAATTTTATTACGGAACAATTCCAACACACGAGGAACCACAGGAATTACATGCGGCTTAAACTTTTGAAAATCATCCAAAATATATTTTGGATTTATAACCGGCTGTAATACAAGGCCACCACCATATTGAATTGTTCCCAAAATACATACAGCAAATCCAAATATGTGATATAATGGCAAAAATCCATACATGATTTCACCAGAATGATAATATTCAGACATATCTTCTAATGAATTCGCACATTCTGTTAAATTGAAATGTGTTAAAGGAACAACCTTTGGCGTCCCGGTTGACCCAGACGTAAACAACAAAGTCGCAACATCAGTTGATTCAGACGGATATGCCCGCAAATCATAATCAATATCACCATCTTTGCGTGTGATATCTATGAACGTGAATTTATCAGTCTTGTAAAAGAAAGATGATTCTGCGCATACATGTTTACACCCCGCAATCGTAGTCATATTATCATATTCAAATGGTGTTAAATTTGTATCCAACATCAACACAATACCACCCAAATACCAAATCGCAAACAAAGTCAACGGGAATTGCGGTAAATTATGTGATAAAATACCAACAACATCACCATGTTTAATTCCCATATCACGCAAAGTTGTTGCACGCGCACGTACCTGGTCTAAAAACTGAGAATATGTGACACCTTCGCGAACCAAAAAGACATTTTCTGGCCATTGATTCACAGCATTTTCTAATTTCTGATACATATTCATAATGTTATCCTTTTATATCTAAGCGTGGCACCATGAAAATGGTGCCACAATATATTATTCATGTCTATTTGGATATTTTCCGTCAATCAACCACTGACGCACAACATGATGTTTAATCTTTTGTGTGCTGGTCAACGGCAAATCATCCGTAGTCATCGCAAAATGCGTCACCCATTTATATGGTGCAACTTTTTTGTTTCTTTCTGCAACAGCCGCGGCCAATTTATCCATTGTCATACCTTCTTCGACACTGAACACACCGTACGCAACAGTTTTATCGTTCACTTCGTGTTCAAAGATTGCGACATTTTTAACACCGTCGATTTCCAAGAATAATGCTTCTAATTCATCAGGATAAACATTTTTACCGCTGTCCAAAACAATAACTTGTTTTTTACGACCGGCAAAATGTAATTCCCCGTTTTTATCCATGGAAACCAAATCCCCTGTGCAGAAAAATCCGTCTTTGTCGAAACATTCACGATTGGCATCTTCGTTATTCAAATATCCGCCGAATACCTGATTACCGCGCACCCACAACATCCCGATACCATCGTCACCTTTGTTGCGAATTTCACAGCAATTATCCCCCAGTGGCGCACCGAACGCATATGCGATACGTTTTTTCACAGGTTTTGAACAACAGATTGGTCCAACTGTTTCGGTCATACCATAACCCTGGACGAAATCCATACCCAGTTGAGTATAGAATTTTTCCACCTCTGGTTTTGTAGCGGCACCACCTGCAACCAAGCAACGTGCACGACCACCAAATATAGCACGAATTTGATTCAAAACTTTATCGACCAATTTACCCAAACCAATTGCACGTAAAAACTTTTGATGATTCATAATGAAAGACACCAATCCCCATTTCTTTTTGGCTTTGACCCCATCGATAATTTTCTTGCGGAATATTTCCCATAATTTTGGAACCGCTGGTATAACCTGGGGTTTATATTGTGCAAAATCTTGCAAGATTGCATTTGGATTGATTGTTGATTGCAACAAAATCCCCATTCCAAAATGCAGTGGTGCCAAAAATCCAACCGCAAAACCAAACACATGATACAACGGTAAAAATGCATACATCATTTCACCGGGGCGCAAGAACATGTTCAAACTTTCCAAACTTTCCGAACAAGAAACCAAATTTTTGTGTGTCAATGGCACAATTTTTGGCAATCCTGTGGAACCAGATGTAAATGATAATGTCGCGATATCTTCATCTTTTAATGGATATGGTTTTAATTTATCATCTGTATTTTTATCTTTGGTTTCGATATCAAAGAATTTGAAATTTTTTGTATCATAAAAGAAAGATTTTTCAGCGCACACAAATTTGCAATCTGTTAAATGTGTCATATTATCGTATTCAACCGCCGTTAAATTTGTATCCAACAACAATACGCGTGCACCCAGATACCAAATTGCAAACAACGTCGATATAAATTCAGGTATATTATGTGACAACAATCCAACTGTATCACCTGGTTTTACACCCGCATCACGCAACGTTGTCGCACGTGCGCGAATCAATTTTGGCATATCTTCAAATGTCACATTTTCACGAACCCAAAACACAGTTTTTGGTGTTTTTTGTATTCTGTCTTCTAATAATTCATACATATTCATAATTCAATCCTTTTTGTTTATAAATAAATTATTCATGTTTTATTGGATATTTTCCATCAATTAAATTTTGACGCACAACATGATGTTTAACCTTTTGCGTGCTGGTCATCGGCAAATCGTCCGTTGTCATCGCAAAATGCGTCACCCATTTATATGACGCAATTTTTTTATTCGCGTTCGCAATGGCAGCGGCTAATTTATCCATTGTCATATTTTCATCTACTTGGAAAACGCCATATGTCACGGTTTTATCATTTACTTTGTGTTCAAAGACCGCGACATTTTTGACTCCGTCGATTTCCATGAATAACGCTTCCAATTCATCAGGATACACATTTTTACCGCTATCTAAAACAATGACTTGTTTTTTGCGACCGGCAAAATGATATTGGTTGTTTTTATCCAAATAAACCAAATCGCCAGTATTGAACCAGCCATCCTTATCAAACAATTCGGCATTTGCAGATTCATTATTCAAATATCCTTTGAAAATATTTGGTCCACGAACCCACAATGTTCCAACCCCTGATTCATCGGCATCACGTATAGTGCATTCCGAACACCCAATTGGTGTTCCAAACGCAAACGGCACACGATGTTTTACAGGACGCGAACAACAAAATGGCCCGATTGTTTCGGTCATTCCGTATCCTTGGACAAATGCGATTCCTAACATTTCAAAAAAGCTTTCAACCTCTGGCTTGGTCGCTGCACCCCCCGCAATCATCAGGTTTACACGTCCCCCAAAGATATCTTGTAATGGTTTTTGAACCGCACGAACCAAAAAACCGAAACCAATTTTCTTTAACATTTTTTGGTTTTTCAGAACGAAAGATACCAACCACCATTTATGTTTTGCCTTGATGCCTTCTATAATCTTGTTACGAAAAACTTCGTATAATCTTGGCACCGCAGGAATACAATGTGGTTTATATGTTTTGAAATCATCCATAATATTTTTCGGGTTAATTGTCGGTTGTAATAAAATCCCCATATGGAAATGCAATGGCGCCAAAATACCCGCTGCAAAACCGAACACATGATACAATGGCAAAAATCCATACATAATTTCATTTTTATGAATCCATTGTCCCATATCAGAATAACAATCCGACGATTTTTTCAAATTCAGATGTGTCAATGGCACAACCTTTGGCGTCCCGGTTGATCCCGACGTGAAAGACAAAGTTGCAATCGCATCATCATCCAAATCTACATCTTTAACATCCGCGTCAATTTCATCATCTGGCGTTTGAATATCAAAGAATTTGAAAACCTTGGTCTTATAAAAGAACGATTGTTCTGCACACACAAATCTACATCCGACCGTTTTGGTCATATTATCATATTCAAACGGTGTTAAATTTGTATCCAACAACAAAACAGTTGCGCCCAAATACCAGCACGCGAACAGAGTCAAAGGAAATTCAGGTATATTATGTGCCAATAAACCAACAACATCACCCATCTTCACGCCTGCCCTATGCAACGTTGTAGCCCGTGCATGAATCAGGGATAACGCCTTTTTGAAACTGATTTTTTCGCGTACCAAAAACAAAGCATCGGGCGATTCATTCGCCACCTGCTTTAAGACTTGATACATATTCATAACATAAAATCCTTGTTGTTTTTATATTGGACAAGGTATATTATAGTATTACAAAATAAAGATTGCAAATATGAAAATACTAACATTAAATATAAATTCTATTCGCGCACACGTTGAAAGTTTTATGGATATTCTGCGCAAAAATGAATATGACACCATTTTGGTCCAAGAATTAAAAGTTGAAAACGCCAATTTTCCGCATAATTTATTCGATGAATACGGCTATAACATAAAGGTTTTTGGTCAAAAATCGTGGAACGGCGTCGCAACTTTCTCAAAAAATTCTATCGAAGATGTGACAATGGGCATGCCGAATTTTCCAGATACAAACGCACGTTTTCTGGAATGTGTTATTGACGGACACATCCGCATAATAAATGTATATATGCCAAACGGTGATTGCATTGAATCGCCTAAATTCCCGTATAAACTAGATTGGATGCGTGCGTTCACACAATATATATCGCAATACATTGATTCCGAAGAACCAGTCATAATCGGTGGCGATTATAACGTTGCAATCGAAGATAGAGATATATGGAACCAAAAAAATTACATTGGTTCGTCTATTTCTGCACCTGAAGCACGCACAATAATGAACGAATGGTTAAAAATGGGATGGATTGACGCATGGCGTGAAAAACATCCAAACGACATCGATTATACATGGTATGGATACCGTGGTCGCGACACTGTCGGCAACAAACAGGGTTTACGTCTGGATTATTTTCTATGCAATAAAACTGCGGCCAAAATGATTAAAAATTGTGAAATAGATATCGAACCACGACTGCACGACAAACCAACCGACCATTGTGGTTTAATGTTGGAAATTTAATCATCTATGCGCGCTAAATCATCCCATTCGTGATATTTAGCGCCAACACTTTCACGATATTCATATTCGGCAATTTTGTCACCACTGTATTGCCCGAATAATTCACGCACCTTTTGATAGGTATTATCAATCATTGTTTGCGCTTCGTTACCAGCGTATTCAATTGGTCTTAAATCGCCATTTTTTAATTGTAAAAATTGTAATATTGGCGTAATTGAAACGTCTTTCATTTTTATTGGAAAACCACCAGATTGCATCATAAAACCTTCCAAAGCGATTTGTGGCATTGTCCCATCCAACAATTGTTTTTTACTTGGTGCATTGCCTGTTTTAATATCCATAACAACACCATCCCAAATTAAATCAGCACGCGCCCGCACATTACGCCCTGCAATTGAAACGGAACCCAAAATTTCTTTGTATTGAATTTTTTTATCTTTAAAATAATTTGCAACAAACGGGGCAATTTCACAAAATCTTTTGTGCCAAAAATAGAATAACACAGAATCTTTTTCTAATATCTGACGTGCACGTTCATCCATTTCATCAATTAAAACATCCGGATTGAAATCGGTCGCATTTTCAATAACATCATGCACCAATATTCCAAATTGTCGCGCATCAGGCAAAACCCAATAATCATCCATCGGTTTTAATCTTAAAATATGCTTTGCATAAAACGCATACGGATTATGTATCAATAATTCAATTTCAGTCACATAAACATCAGACCTATCAATTGGCGGCATTGGCGCACTATAATCCAATGGATTGTATTCTATATCATCATTTGCGCGCACTTGGTTCAAAATTTCGTTATCAACATCTATATCGCCAACACAAACACGCACACGTGATATAAACCTGGATTCCGTCATTAAAACACCACCTGATTGTTTTGAACGCAACCAATAAACTTCCCCGCCACATGATAAATTCATAAAATCAAGTGCCATCAAAGAAACCTTACGTTCTGGTGATGGCAACCCGATACGTTTTGCGATATCACGTGGCAACCATGAATTTTCATATCCAATTGACGGGAACATTCCATCATTCAACCCGGTCAATATTATCACATCCGCAGTTTGCATACGTGATTCAATCGTCCCCAACACACAAACTTTGCAATCATTTTCTTTTTTATCACGAATAACAACCGTGGCAATTGCATCACTTATAAACGCACGCGCATCGGATAAATTCAAGCGCATACCGTTTTGACACAAAACATCAGACATATTTTTAATGGCATCCCATACAGCGATATAATCATCATTTTCAATTACAAATCCAGGTTGAAAAACACCTGGATTATTATCAACAAAATCAACCAACATTTTGAAAAGATTATATCCAGATTGCGAATATAAACGTTCAAATTCACCAGATTTATGTTGTGCCCAATCATCAAATAAATTTAATATCGCACGCCCCAAATCTGTCATAGTCCCCGACACACCCGATGAAAAATCAGCATTAATAGATTCACATGCCATTTCCATTTTTATTCTTTGATTTGCCGCTGAGTCTGGCGTGATAATAAGCACAGATTTATTTTGCGAAATCGCACGTTTAGTTATCGCAACTGCAACACGCGCTTCTTCGCTTTCGCATGCACACTCTATTAATTTACAATTATCTAATTTTTTATCTATATGAACACCACTGTTTCCAAATGCGGTATTCATAATATCCATAACACCGTAATTACCAACATCTAATGTCTGAACATCTGCATACGATAAATTCAATCGTTGTAAAAATTTATATTCTGCATTATACGGATTTGTATCCAATATAAAATCTTGCGTGTCCCCAGATATTTTCCCAGACAAAATTATTCGACCGTTATCGCGTTTCGCGATTTCACACATTAAATCACTTGTTGCCGGCACAGATGCAGTTGACCCACACACAACAACCAAATCATAACCATTTAATTTTTTTATCCATGCACGAATATCATTGTTTCGTTTTTGTGTGGTTGTTTGTTTATCGTTCGGTAATTGTTTTAATATATCTAAAATACGTGCCTTGTTTTGAAAATGCATGGCACGATTTTCATCAACCAGTGACAACCAATCTATGTCACAAATATTAATACCTTCGTTATCTAAATAATCTTGCATACGAATAAAATCGCGCGCCAAAGGCAATGCGTTTGAAATATTTTTTACATTGGCATCCATTGATAACAACCTGGCCAATACAATGACACGTTCTTGGTTTGATATAACATCTTGGTCAAACACGTCATCTTCGCCGTCTTCAACCCCAGTTCCCAACGGAATCAAATTTGGCAAAATAACCGCATGCCCAATTTTTTCAACAATCATGCGTTCAACATCGCGCACTGCACGACGCGACGGTAAAAAAATCAAAACATGTGAAAAATCATTTTTATATATTTCAATCATTTTCCACAATGCATCCATAACATGCATTGGATTTGAAACATTAAAAATATTTTTATTTAACACCAATAATTTCCTTTAATTCATCCAGGCCTATTTTTTTCTCGGCCGACGTTTCCAGAATTTGTTCTATCATCCCAGGATGATTTTCATGTGATAATTTTAATTGTGATAATTCACGAACTTTTTTATCTTTTTTTGTATAAACAATTTGATAGCAAATACCATTTACATCACAAAATTCCATTAATTCTAAATCACTATCTTTCGGTCCAATTCGTGAATCAATCAATATAAACAGACGACGTAATTGTGAACGATTTAATAAATATTGTTCTAAACGATTTAACCATTGCATTGCTTCCGCCTTGGACACACGGGCATACCCATACCCCGGCAAATCCACAATCATTGTTTTATCATTAAAATTAAATAAATTCAAACTTTGTGTCCGTCCAGGCGTATTTGATGTTCGTGCAATTTTTGATTCTACAATCGCATTAATCAGTGACGATTTACCAACATTACTGCGTCCAACAAATGCATATTCTGCAAATTGAGTTTTTGGCAACGATGCCACACTGGAAAAAGACCCAACAAATTTTATCATTTTTTATTCACCAATTTTTTATATGCTTCTTTTTTTGATATCCCGGTGCGTGCCGCCAATTCAGCCGCCCCAGATTTTGTTGAATTCGCGACGATATCATTTACAATTTCAGATATTTCGTCATCACTCATTTTTTTATCAGGCGCCGGCGCAACAACAATGACTATTTCACCACGTGGCGGTTCTATGTGCAATAAATCTGCCGGATAACCAATAATTGTCTCTTCGTGAATTTTTGTAATTTCACGCACAATCGCAATTTGACGTTCTGGCATAACATTTGCCAAAACACGAATGGTATCCATAACCCGATTTGGACTTTCGTAATAAATAATAGTATGACGAATTTTATTATCATCACGAACCTTTTTTTCATCAAAAAAACCACAAAACGTAAATCTATCTGTTGGGAAACCCGATAACACCAGCGCAGATATCGCCGCCGTCGCCCCCGGAATCATAAACACCGGCACACCTGCAAATCGCGCTGCACGAACCAAACGAAAACCTGGATCACTGACCCCTGGCATTCCCGCGTCAGACACAGTTGCAATTGCCATACCATTTTGTATTTTTCCGATTAAATCATCAACAACATCGCGTTCATTGTGTTCATGACATGAAACCACTTTGGTTTTAATATTAAAATGTTGTGCCAACTTAGAAAACACACGTGTATCTTCGGCTGCAACTAAATCAACGTTTTGCAGTGTTTCAATCGCACGCGGCGACATATCTGATAAATTTCCGATTGGTGTTCCAACCACATAAAGCCCTGATTGCATTTTGTATCCTTTTGTAGTAAAATAATAGCATATAAAAAATAGGTTTTTCAACAATGACGAATAAATTTTTACTTTTTGTTGGTTTGGCTGGTCTGTTGGCTGGTTGCATGGGAAACGTGTTTAAATCTGGCGGATACAATAATGCCGCGACATCTAATCCTGAAAATGTCCAGACCAGTTTCATGGATTCAACATCATTGTATGGATCTGATGACGGTGGTCCACGTGCTGATATTGCAGTGTTATTGCCATCATCTGGGGTCGCAAAATCGCATGGGAACGCGATTAAAACATCTATTGAAACGGCATTTTTGCGCAAACCAAAAACAAATGTAAAAATATCATTTTTTGATTTATCCGGCGACGAACAACAACGCTTTGACATAATAACCCAGGCACTGGACACCGATCCCGACGTCGTAATCGGACCAATATTTGCCGAAGACGCCCGAATTTTGCGCGATATAAAACCGTCAAATTTACCGGTAATATCATTTACATCTGATACATCATCATTGGGTAACGGGGTTATGACTATAAATTTAATACCATCACAAAGTATTGAAACAATCATCCGCCAAATTCCTGTTAACCCTGATAAGGGTATAATTATATTATCCCCAAATGACAAATCTGGTGAAACAATGACATACGTTGCAGATATGGCGGCAAAATACTATGGCATACCTGTTCATGGTATATTTTATTACACACCCGGACAATCGGATTCTATCAAAGACGTCGCAATGCGTGCATCACTATATAACATGCGGTCCGCAGTAAACACCCGTGCGCGTGAGGTTTTATCCGACATATTAACCAATGAACCGTTAACCCCGGACGTCAGTGATGATTTATCCACACAACTTGAAAAAATATCCAGAACAGAAACATTGGGCGATTTACCATACGATTCTATTTTATTCCTAGGCAACGGTGATGATTCTAAAAAATTGGCATCTTTCCTACGCTATTATGGCGTTGGCAATCGCGATGTTAATTTTTACGGAACAACACTTTGGCACGGTTCAAACATAGCGTCTGATTTCACCATGTCAGGGGCAAAATATGCAACATTACCCGAAATATCAACTGGTTTTGTATCATTATATAAATTCATAACACCAAATGATCCTGATTACCTATCTGCGTTTGGATACGACGCTGCAAATCTGGCGTTTGGTATGATATATTCACCAAAATCAGGTCCTGAATATTTCTTTGATCCAAACGGCTATATCGGTGCAAACGGCGTATTTCGTATTCAACCGACTGGGGAATCAGAACGCACATTGCGCATAATGGAATTGGATGGTTCTGGAACACCTAAAACGATTAAGGACGCACCAAATAATTTCTTGGTATCCCCGTATAATATACACCCTGGGGAAACGAAATATATTTCTGGATACGATATAAAAACACGCGGAATAAATCCCGGGGATTACATTGAAATACCCGATGAATTGCGTGACAAAGACATCTATAAAACAAAAAAAATTGATGTCTGGGACACGAATACACAACCCGAACCTGCCGAAAAACCGGCACCAGTTGCGATAAAAACAGATACCGTCACGGAAAAGGTTGTAAACCCGGAATTTCAACCCGTGAAATTAGAAAATGTATCTCGCCAATATATCGATAGTGTCGAAATCGAAGAATAAACACTTGCGTTCTAGAAAAAAAGATATATAATCAAAAGGCTTTGAATTAGTTGCGAGCATAGTTCAAAGGCTAGAATGCAAGCCTTCCAAGCTTGAAATGCGGGTTCGATTCCCGCTGCTCGCACCACGGATTTTGGTTATCGCGCGCAACGCGCACGATTACGAAAATCCAGTGTCCCGCCACAGGCGGACAAATAAGTTCTGGGCGTGCGCCGGAGTCGGAGAGCCGGGGCAGACTGTAAATCTGTTGTCTTATGACTGAGATGGTTCGACTCCATCCACTCCCACCAAAAGATACACCGCACTATGAAAGTGCGGTTTTTCTTTGGATTTCCAATATTTGCACAGGTTCGAAAATAACATATCTGATAAACACTAATTTTTATCAATTTTCGAACACCCCAGATTTCAAAGTATTTGCTCCGTTCGAATCCATCGAGGCGGTTTTTATACAGAAGTATCATCTGAAAAAAAATCGGTTGAAAAATTTATCGCATTGGATAGAATTCTTATAAGAGGAATTTTTTGAAAAAAACTTTTTTATTTCTTTGTTGTATTTTGTTAATTATGGCCTTATTTGATATGCCATATGGGTTTTACCAAATGTTAAGATTATTCATTTGTGGAACATCCGTATGGGTTCTTATAGATTTTTACAATACAGTCAAAAAACTGGCTTTGATACCTTGTGTTGTGGCGGTTATATATAACCCTGTGTTTCGCGTATTCTTTGATAAACCAACTTGGACAATTATAAATATAATAACATTGGTTTATTTTGTGTATTTATTATTAAAAGGAGATTAGTATGTGGTGGTTATGGGTAATTTTAGCGTTTGTTTTGATTTTTATATATGGAACAAATCAAGGAAAGAAAATTATCAAAAATAAAATGTTGCCAGCTCTTGGGCCTACTTTATGGCGATTATTGCTTCTTTGTAAAGATGAGCATTTTAAACAATTTGTTGCAAATACGGTTGAAAAAACAGTGGTTCGTTTGCTGACAAGAGAACAAGAAATGATTCTTCAGGATGAAATATCAAAAGAAGGTTTTTTATGGGGGATAATTGTTCGCTGTTATAAAGATTACATAAATATTTATCCAAATAAGAAAAATGAATTCGTAGATTTATTAGATAATATGGATAGAAGGATACCAGATATTATGAAACAATGTTTGAATGTTTCAGATTTACCGGATGGTTGGGCTACAGAACATGGTTGGTAATAATTTTCACCCATCGGTGAAATCATAACCACTTTTCCTTAAACTCTTTTACCCGTTGCATTAAATCAGTAAATTCTTGTTTGTTTTCTGCTCGATTAGTGCAAGCATACTCCCACCAAAAGATACACCGCACCACGAAAGTGCGGTTTTCTTTTAGATTTCCAATAGTTGCACAGGTTCGAAAATAGCATATCCACAAAACACTAAATTTTACCAATCTTCGAACAACTAATATTTCCAAGGTTTGCCCCGTTCGAATCCACCAAGGCAGTTTTATTAATCTTTTTGAAACAAATTACTAAATTGAGATGCCACGTTTAATTGTTGATTATCCGGTTGCATCTTTTTTATTTCTTGTATGCCTTTTTCAAATGCTGATTTTGTGTCAGGATTTATACCAGATACAGTTTCTAACATTTTATATAATTCAATCACATCATCTTTTGTTGTTTTTTGCATATCCTGTGGCGATGTAGCGCGAGCAATTTCACACAACAACCCATAGAACAACATATTTTGAACTTTCTTGGGGTCTATTGTTATCGGATATTTTTTATTTGGTATATTGTTATAACATTTTATCACTCGTTTAGTAAAATCCCATGGCATAGATGTGCTGGTAGAATAAGGGACAAAATCGCGGTATACATTACCAATGCCAGCTAATTCAAAATCGATAACTGCGATTTTTCCAGTTTTTTCATCATACATAATATTTGCGGTTCTTAAATCTTTATGAGTCATTACAATAAATTCATTAGATATATCTGATGTAGAAAGATATTCTTCTGCTTGTTTTAATCTATCCGAGATGTTCTTTGGCAATGTTCCAGCAAATTTTGTAATAATCTCATCTGCATTGTTCAATTTACCATTAGTCATATTTTTGATAGATTCTGTGGCTGGTTTGCATTCATAACTGGAATGCATAGCATTTAAAAAAATCGCCATCTGTTTTGCAATACTATCTTTTTGTTCTTCTGATAAAGCCGAATAATTTTCTGTACTTAATGCTTTACCTGGTATCATTTTTTCTTTGATTATTTGTTTATCACCATCAGACTTTATTTCTATAATTTCAGGTAACATCACACCTGTATCTAAATTGTGCTTTTTAATATTATTTATAATATCATACCCATGCTTTTGGCGTGGCAAGTAATTCAAATCTTTACCTAATTGTTCTTTGATAACAATCCCAGGTTCTTTATCATCTGTAAAAACTATAGAGTGAGCACCTTTGCTTAAAATCGTTCGCATCTAAAATCCTTTTACAGCATTATATCACACATAAAGAATTTTATCAATTTTCACCCATTGGTGAAATTAAGCATTTTTTTACCCGTTGCATTAAATCAGTAAATTCTTGTTTATTTTCTGCTCGATTAATGCAAGCTGATTCCCACCAAAAGATACACCGCACCTTTAAAGTGCGGTTTTTCTTTGGATTTCTTATTGTTTGTGTGGTTCGAAAATAGCATATATAAAAAACACCAAATTTTACCAATCTTCGAACGGTTTTAAATTAATTTTCTTGTGATGCTTTGTAATCCGTCATCATTTTCTTTACTGCGCCTGGCAAATCAGTTTTTATTACTTCTGGGGTTATGTATGCATTTGCAAATGAATTTTCAAAATCTTTTTGAACCGGTCGTTTTATAAATTCGTAGCAAATCAAGTCAACTATGCGTTCTTTTAAATCCTGTGGAACACCATATTCACGAATTATGGGCATTTCTATTAAAGTGTGTACAAATTCATGAAATACCA
>Ga0310786_10002634_pt1 | contig 27087 bp, 19 predicted proteins | sample AusTroGonzalo_MG_FD_203881 | JGI IMG/M metagenome (GOLD analysis project Ga0310786, IMG submission 203881) | Bovine rumen microbial communities from tropical cattle in Woodstock, Queensland, Australia - Gonzalo_03 (v2) (version 2) | ecosystem: Host-associated > Mammals > Digestive system >...
CCGAGCAGCTCCGCCGCAAGGCGAAGGGTGAGGCCGACGCCATCTTCGCGAAGATGGACGCCCAGGCCCGCGGTACCCTCGAGATCCTGGCCAAGCAGGCCGAAGGTTTCGGTCAGCTCGTGGCAGCCGCCGGCGGCGACGCCCAGCAGGCCATCACGATGCTCATCACCGACAAGCTGCCCGAGCTCGTCAAGACGCAGGTCGAGGCCGTCAAGGGTATCAATATCGACAAGGTCACTGTCTGGGACAGCGGCAAGAGCGAGAACGGCAAGACCGCCACGGCCAACTTCGTGTCCGGCCTGATGGGGTCCGTCCCGCCGCTCGAGGAGCTATTCAAGATGGCCGGCATGAGCCTTCCGGGCTACCTGAAAGGCGAGGCCAAAGAGGCCCCCGCTCCGGCGGAGGAAGTGAAATCAGCGGAATAGCCATATGATCGTCGTTAATGTAGATGTGATGCTTGCCCGGAGGAAAATGTCTTCCGGGGAACTCGCCGAACGCGTGGGGATCACAGCTGCAAACCTCTCGATCCTCAAAACCGGCAAAGCCAAGGCCATCCGCTTCTCCACGCTAGACGCTCTCTGCCAGGCGCTGGACTGCCAGCCCGGCGACCTGCTCGAGTACCGGCCGGATCCGTAATCAACGATCCTGACATAAATGCAGTTGTCCCCCAAAAGCAAAGAACTTTTGGGGGACAACCGTATTACGGGCCGATTACTCCGGCACGGCTACGACACGGTAGAAAGCGTCGTGCGGAGAGAGGTCCCGACGGAAGAGCAACGGATAATTCGTGCGCCCGGGAACGGGATAGCCGTTCTTCCAGGAAGCGCCGTCCTGCAAGCCCCAGAAGGTCACACGGTCGATCACGTCACGATGGTCGTAGAAGATCTTGAAGAGCTCCTCATAGCGGTCGGCAAGCTGCTTCTCCACCTCGGCGGGAAGCCCATTCTTGTACGGATCCAGGTATGTTTTGAACTCTTCGAGCTGGAACTGCGGGTCCGACATGACCTGTCCGATCACCTGGCCTTCGCGGGTCAGGGGCAGCACGTCTATATCGATTTCGGTGATCATCACCTTCACACCCAGCGCGGCGATCTTCTCGATGGCGTCCACGACATACTGATTCTCCGGATAATTCAGTCCCCAGTGCGCCTGGATGCCCACGCCGTCAATGCGTATCCCCTCCTCTTTCAGCATCTTTACGATGTGCAGGACGCCCTCGAGCTTGGACGGACGCCAGACATTGAACTCATTGTAGTAGAGCTCCGTGTCGGGAGCATACTGCTCGGCAAAGCGGAAGACGGTCTTCACGATTTCGTCGCCCCACTCCTCGCCGCCGAAGGCGTGGACCCAGCCCTTGTCGCGATAGCCGCCCTGCTCGGAAACGATCTCATTGATGACGTCCCAGGCATCCACCCGGCCTTTGAAATGCGTACAGACCGTCTCGATGTAGCTCCTGAGCGTCTCGACAAGCTCGTCGTGGCTTTTGGGGTTACCCTGCTCGTCATCCCAGAAGAAATCCGGGGTCTGGTTGTGCCAGCAGAGCGTGTGGCCCATCGTAAACATTCCGTGCTCCCGGGCGAAATCGACATAGCGGTCAGCGCGCTCGAAGTTCCACACGTCCGGTCTGGGATGCAGGGACTCCGGCTTGAGCTCGTTGTCCGGCGTGAGCGTGTTGAAGTTCTTGAGGATCAGCTCTTCATATTTGGGATTACGCCCGCTCAGCTCGAAGGAGTTGACGGCTACGCCGATCTTGAAGGCATCCTTGTAAACATCCTTCAGGCCTGGCATCCAGCTCCGGTCGATGATGGGCGCAAAGGCCGTCTGAGACGGAGCGTAGCACTTGAAATCCCACTTGGAATTATCGCTCTGGAAGTCGAACGGGGCAAGCGTCGGCGAGCAGTCTCCCAGGGAGACGAGCGCATAGCTCTCGTCATGCCCCGGAATGGATTTGGGCATGATACGATAAGTACCGTCCGTCAGCTGGTCAATGCGCCACAGCTGCTCGGGAGCGCCGGTAAACTTCGGGACCGTTTCGACTTCGGCCTTATCATTCGCCGCCAGGGCGCGGTCGGTGCCGGCGATGACGATCTTATAATAAGGGCCGCCCAGGTAACCGCCGGCTTCGGGAACGGGAATAATGCTCCAGCGCTGCCACGGCCGGCCCATATAGTAACCGTTCCGGGCGCCGATGACGCCTTTGGGCCAGGCCCCGGCCACCTCCTCGAGTTTCTGCTCCTCGAGAACGACGTCAGGCTGGGCGTCACCGCCCCATCCGAAGCCGCGCATGGCACCCTGGGCACGGGCGAAATCGACTTCGAGTTCGAGCGCATACCCGCTGCGCACGGACTGGATCTCATACGTACCCTCGCGGAAAGCCTCACCGGCCACCGGCCAGCCGTCTTTCCACAGGAGCGGGCGGATGCCCAGGACGCTTCTGCCGCTCCGGTCCATGTCGGCCTCCCAGTGGAAGGTCATTTTCTCGACGCCTTCCTCCTCAACGTAGCGGCCGAAATGCCCCGGACCGACCAGCCGGTCCTCGGTCGTGATGACGGACTTGCCGCCACCCTGGATCATGGACCGCCCGACATTGTCGAGGAAGGGGCCACTGACGCTTCGCGAGCGCCCGACCACGATGTTGTAGGTCGAATTGACCCCGTCGCAACAGGTTCCATGCGTGCCGAGCAGGTAATACCAGCCGTCCCGGTACATCATGGTCGAGGCCTCCATATTCCGGCCAACATCGATGGCTTCATTCCCTTCGACGCGGTATCCGGTCTTCGGATCGAGCTCGATCTGACGAATGTGTCCGAAGTACGTTCCGCACGTGAGCCAGAGCCGGCCCGTCGTCGGATCCAGCAGGACACCCGGGTCGATGGCGTTGAAGTCCTCGTCCACCAACGACTCATAGACCATCACCGGCTCGCTGAAAGCGAAGTCCGGAGAGTCCGGGTCGAGGGTCTTATTCCACATCGTCATGATCTTGCTGGCGTGTCCGCCACCCATTCCGCCACCCGTGGTGCCATAGATGACAAGGTAGCGGTCCCCTATTTTGATGACATCCGGGGCGGCTCCCCCGCCGGGCCGGACGGCCCCGCCGTGCCAGTTCCAGCCGTCCTCGGAGATCAGGCCTCCGCCTCCGGTCCCGAAGGTGAAGTACTTGCCGTCACTCTCGACGACGGATGAAGGGTCGTGAATAAAGGGGCTGCCCGTCTGCGCGTGCACAGATACTCCGGCGAGAAGCAGGATGGATATGATTGTCGTCCTTTTCATTATTTCAAGTCTTTGATTATCAATTGCACGAAATGGTGAAGTTCGTGACGGGGCTACCGGTGTCGTCAATGAAACGGGCACAGAACTCGCTCATGCCGGGACCGTTCATGGTGACGCCCCGGAGGACATTCTTTCCCTTCCTGAGCGTAATCCGGTCGGACACGGCGCTGTCCACGCCCATGTGGCGGTCTCCGGCGAGCAGGAGCACTTCCTGCCCGTTGACCCACCAGCGCGCCGCCTTGTTCGAGCCGACGGCGAGGCGGACATTCTCGATGTCCTGCTCACAGTTGATGACCGTCACGGTCCAGAAGATGACCCCATAGCGATCCTTGTCCAGGCCCGTGGCGAAACGGAAGAGCTTGACGAAGAAATGGTCGCTGTCCAGGGCGTGCCAGGTTAGTGTCGCCTTCACGAATTTGGGCTGCTCGCGCTGCGGCTGCATCGCCGGCCGGTTCGAATTCAGGTTGACCGGAGGCTGATACTCCATCGTGACCTTGACCTTGTCGCCGTCCTTGGGAAGGACACTCAGCTGGCCGGGGAAATACTCCTTGCTCAACTGCTCCCGGGTATAGGAATCCGTGAACACCCGGTTCGAGGGATTGGGCTTGCTGATCGGTTCCAGAATCATCCACCGGCGGATGAAGCCTTCCGCGTCCGGCTCGGCCGAAGGCGTGCTGACGGGTTTGAAGTAGCCCTTCAGCGCCTCCGCAACGTCGATTCTGGCGTTTTTCTTCTGGGCCGGGGCCGGAACGGCAAGGCTGCTCATCAAGGCAACGAGCACAATGAATTTAAAGCTTCTTCTCATCATGTCAGTGTTTTACAAGATTCCACTTGGAGTTGTCGCTGTCCGGGTCGAATACGCCCAGGGACGGCGTACTGTCTCCCACGGAGACCAGCACGAGCTCCTGCCGGGTGCCAGGTACAAATTTAGGCATTATCCGATATGTTCCATCCGTCAGGCGGTCAATTCTCCACAACTGCTCCGGAGCGCCGGTGAATTCCGGCACGGTCGTAAGCTCCCGCTCCGCGGTGGCGGCCAGGGCGCGGCCGGTCCCGGCAATGACGATCTTGCAATACGCGCCGCCGATATACCCTCCGGCTTCGGGCACTTCCGAGATCTCCCAGCGCTGGTGGGGGCGGAACAGTTCCGGACCGATCCGAAGGGAAATCTCGCCGTCAGGCCAGGTGCCGATCACATCTTCCAGCTTCTGGTCCTCAAGCGAGACGACAGCATCGCCGCCGCTACCCCGGAAGAAGCCGCGCATACCGCCCGCCATGGGGACATTGTTCACGGCGAGTTCCAGGGCATACCCCCTCCTTTCGGAAACGAGGCTGTAAGTGCCGTCCTGCCAGGGTTCGCCGGCAACGGGCCAGCCGTTCTTCCACATCAGCGCCCGCATGGCGAGCACGCTCCTGCCGCTGCGGTCCAGATCGCCTTCGAAATGGAAAGACATCTTCTCGATGCCCTCGCCGACGATAAAACGGCCGAAGTGGCCGGCACCGATACGGCGGGGCTCCGAGGCCAGCAGGAGCCGTCCGCCGCCGTGGATCATGTCGCGGCCGACGTTGTCCACATAAGGGCCGGTCGGGCTCTTGGAGCGGCCGACAATGATTTCGTACGTCGAATTCACGCCGCTGCAGCAGGTGCCGTGCGTCGCGAGCAGGTAGTACCAGCCGTCATGATACATCATCTCCCCCGCCTCGCAGGACAGTGCCACGTTGACGGGCTCGCCGACAGGCTCGGCGGTTTCAGGGCTGAGCTCCACGACGCGGAGGTAGCCGAAATAGGTTCCGTACACAAGCCAGAGACGGCCGTCGGGTCCCATCATCAAGCCGGGATCGATTCCGTCACAGTCCTCATAGCCGTTCGATCCGCCGATGTCCACCGGCTCGCTGAAAGCGAAGTCCGGGGAAGCGGGATCGAGGGTCTTGTTCCACATGGCATAGACCCGGGAATGGTAGCGAAGGTTGTTGGACCGGTCGCTGGAGGCATAGACCACGAGGTAGCGGTCGCCGATCTTGATTGCATCGGGGGCGACGCCGCCGCCCGGACGAACCGCGCCGTCGTGCCAGTTCCAGCCGTCCTCGGAGATGAGGCCGCCGCTGCCGGTGCCGAACGTGTAGTATTTGCCGTCACATTCGACGACCGTGGAGGGGTCATGAATATATGGGCTCCCCGTCTGGGCGAAAGCCACGACGGAAAGGAATAAAGCCGCCAAAGCGGTCAAAGCATTCTTCTTCATATCATTTCTTCTTGTTGGGAAGTACGGACGGGAGCGTATATCCCGTCACGGGACGCCCGCTTTCATCCACGAAACGCAGGCAGAAAGTGGCCATTCCCTGGCCGTTGAACACCGCACCGCGGAGCACGTTCCGTCCCTTCTTGAGCGTCAGCCGCTGCGACATGCAGTCATCCACGACCAGATCACGGTCGTTGGTCAGGCGCAGGACTTCTTCGCCGTTCAGATACCAGACGGCGCCGGAATTCACGCCGCCCGCCAGCCGGACATTTTCGATATCCTCTTCACAGTCTATAATGGTTACGGCCCAGTACATCTGCTGGAAGTACGCCTTGCCATATCCTTCCGCGAAGCGCAGCAGGTTGACAAAGAACTTTTTCGAGTCGAGCGCATGCCACAGGAGGGTGGACTTGCCGCAACGGACCCGCTCCCCGTCCGCGGGGAGGGTTGTAAACTGGTCCTTGAAGTACGTTTCAGACATGGCCTCGGACAGATAGCTGTCCGTGAGCATGCTGTTGCTGCTGAAGTCCTTGGCAATCGGCTCCAGGAGAGTCCACCTGCGGATGAAACCTTCAGCGTCCGGCGATGCGTTCTGCACGGTGGCAGGTGTGAAGTAGTCGCCGAGTTCCGCCCTCCCTTCTTCCCCTGCAGCGAAAGACTGCAGGGAAAGAAGAGAAGCCGAAACGAGGCAAAAAATAGTTTTTACCCAGTGATACATATTAACCCTTTTCTAACCAAATTACTACCAACCGGGGTTCTGAACTATGTTTGGATTGATGGACGTCTCGAGGTCCGGGAACGGGAAGAGCTCATGCTTTCCGGTCTTGAAACCGTGCTCCTTGCCGTTACCGTAGGCGGGATCGTCGTTGAAGTTATGCATAGTCACCGCAGCATGATGCTCGGGAGTCGGGTTTTCTGCATAGAAGAAGCTGTCCTTGAGGGTCGGGATTTCGGAGCCCGCATTCTTCATGCCCTCGAGGTCGCCCCAGCGGAGGCAGTCGGCATAACGGCAGCCCTCGGTCCAGAGCTCGAACATTTTCTCTTTCTTGACCTCGTCAAGGGTCAGCGCGGTGCTGACATGCTTGGCGCCGGCACGCTCCTGAATCTTCCGGAGATACTGCAGACCGTCGTCGTCATGGGTCCAGGCGCAGCACTCCGCGTACATGAGAAGCACCTCGGCGTAGCGGAAGAAGACATAGTTCGCTTCGCTCCAGCTGGAGTGTCCCTTGACATCATTGGGGCTGACGATACGCTTGAACTGAAGGTACTCGCCGTTTCCATAGACACCGCGGAGGTCGCTGACGCCGCGGAGGGGATCCTGCGTCTTCGGGCCGATCACTTCGTGCCCGTCCACCGTCCATTTGGCCTGGTCCGCATCGACATCCTGCGTGTAGTGGAGCTCATAGAGAACCTCGTCGTAGGAGAGGATGGAGCCTTTGCGTCTGTAGGAATCGCCGTCGTTCTCGACGAACGCCCTTGCGAAATCGACATTCACGCCGAGACCGCCCCAGCCGTTCTTGTTCATACCGACTTCGGAGGGGACACGGGCGAAACGGTCGCCGCGCCAGCACCACATGTTGGCCTGCTGCCAGGTGGAGTAATTGTACATGATCGTAAAGGCGGAGACGTTGGCGTTGAAAGCCACGTTGCTCTCGAAGATCTTCTCCTCATTGCCGTCACCCTCGACGTGGAACATCTCGCTCCAGCGCTCACCGGGCACGAGATCATATTTGCCCGAATCGATGACCTTCTTGAGAGCCGTCTTCGCGTTGGCATAGTCGCCCAGGAACAGCAGGCACTTGCCCTGGACGGTCCACGCGAGGCCCTTGGTGGCATGGAAGGTGCCGTCCTTGTCCGCCGTGCTCTTCCGCTCGTCCAGATAAGGAGCGGCTTCCTCGCACTCCTTGGCGCACCATTCGAGAAGGCCCTTCTGGCCGCCCTCGTAGTTACTGGGCTTGGCGGAGCCTTCCAGGACATGGTCCACCAGCGGCGGGTTGCCCCAATAGATGGCCAGCGTCATGTACAGGAAAGCGCGGATGACACGGGCTTCGGAAATGACACGGTCCTTGACCGGGCTGACGCCATACTGGAAATTGTCGGTCACCAGGTTGGTGTAATAGATGGCGAGATAAGAGTTTCTGTACAGCGTGGAGATGATATAGTTGCTGGGATCGTAACGGAACTCGTTCATCTCGGCCTGCCAGTCGTTGTTGCCATATTCCTTGCAGGCGGCATAGACATCATCACCGGGCAGGTTCAGCGCGAACATATAAGCCGTGAAGATGTTCTGTCCGAGCGACTTGACGGAGCACATATTGGTTGCGAATCCATGATACACGGAAGTCAGAGCGGAAACGGCGTCCTCATCGGTCTGATAGAAGGAATCCGTAGGGATCACGCCTTTCTGCGGGATCTCAAGCAGGTCCTGGTTGCACGACGTGGCAAAGAGAGCGGCAAGGCAGACCATCATCGAAAGTATTGTTCTTTTCATGGTGTTCATTGATTTAGAAGGTTATGGAGACACCGCCGACGATCTTCCTGGAGGTCGGATAGGAACCGAGGTCCATACCCATGTTGGTCGAGTTGCCGGAAGTGGCAGTCTCGGGATCGAAGCCGGGATACGACGTGATGGTGAAGTAATCGTCAATGGAAACGAAGACTCTCGCATGCTTGATGAAAATCTTCTGGGTCAAGGCGGAAGGCAGGGAATAACCGAGCTGGATCTGCTTGATCTTGAAGTAGCTGCCGTCAAACATGGCGCCGGACGAGGCCCAGAACGGCCAGGAGTTTGCCACTGACTGGCAGCTCGGCACCTTGGCGTTCCGGTTGGTCTCCGTCCAGGCGTTCTCGTAGAAGTAGCGCAGGGAGTTGCGCATGTTGGAATCGGCCTGGTAGAACATGTTCATGATGTTGTTGCCGATGGTTCCGGTGCCGTAGATGCTGAGGTCAAAGCCCTTGTACTCGAGGTTCAGGGTCAGGCCATAGGTGTAGTCCGGAATACCCTTGCCGATGAACTGGCGGTCGCCGTCGGTCACCTTGTTGCCGACGACAGTCTCCCCGGCAGCAGTTTCAAACTTCGGCTGACCGCTTTCAGCGTCAACGCCGAGATACTTGTATCCGCGGAAATACCAGATCGGATACCCGACTTCGAATGCCGTCGTGAAAGGATTGTTGTACGAGAGGGCGCCGTTCTCAAGACGATAGATGGACGGATCGAGATAGGTCACCTCATTGTGGAGCTTGGAGAGGTTGGCGTTGATGGAGTAGCCCAGATCGCCGATGTTGTCCTTCCAGCTCAACTCGAACTCAAGACCGGTGTTCAGCACGGAGCCGGCGTTCACGAAGGTGTCGTTCACACCGATTTCCGGGATCGGGGCGATGCTCACGAGCAGGTCCTTCGTCCGCTTGTCGAAATAGTCGAAACCGAAGGTGAGGCGGTTGTTGAAGAAACGGGCGTCAAAACCGAGGTCCAGCTGGTCGGAGGTCTCCCATTTCAGGCTCGGGTTCGCCAGCCCGTTCGGGGCGGAACCGTAAGAGAAGGAGGGATCGTCGTAGTGGAACTGATACATCTTGGAATTGTATCCGATGCTGGTGGCATACTGGTACCCGCTCAGCACGTTGACGTTACCGTTGCGGCCCCAGGAGGCGCGCAGCTTCAGGAAAGAAACGAGGCTGCGGTTGACGTTGTCCCGGAACCAGTTCTCGTTGCTGATGGTCCAGCCGGCGGAGAAGGAAGGGAAATAACCCCAGCGGGCTTTCTTGGAAAGCTTGGAAGAGTCGAACGCGTCGGCGCGGAAGTTCACCTGGAAGCTGTAGCGGTTATCGTAGCTGTAGGTCAGACGGCCGAAGTAAGCGAGGCTGGCCGATCTACTGGGCGCGTTGCTGATCGTGCGGGTGGTATCGTCATTGGTATTCACATAGTTGAGATACTGGAAATTGGGCAGGTAACCAATGAGGATATCCGGACCGGAGGCAGAAGCGCTGACGTTGTCGCTCCTGTTCTCCGTGTAGGACATACCGGCCATGACGGTCAGAGCGTGCTTGCGGATGTTGAGGACATAATTGGCGAAGTTTTCCCACTGGAAGTACTTGCCGGTATTGGCGCTGGCCGAAATGTTGTAATTGTCGGTGTAAGCCAGTTTCGTGGCATAGTACGGCTTGCTGAAGCTGTGGGAGGAGGACATCGTCGCCCGGTAGCCGAAGCGGGAAGTGAACGTGAAGCCCTTGAACGGAGTGAAGTTGGCGAAGAGCACGCCGCGGAAGTTGAGCCCCTCGTTGGTGGACTCGGTCTTGTCCCGCTGGATGAACGGGCTGCCGTTATCATCGTCCACATACTTGGATGTGGCGTACCAGTAGCCGGTCACAGGGTCCTTCATGATATTCTGTCCCTTCTCATAAGCCTCCAGCATACCGGGGGCGAACTGGCTGGGATCGGTATAATACACCGGCGTGAGCGGGTCGATGGTCAGGACGGAACCGAGCATGGAGCCATAACGGCCCTGCTGGGAAACGCCCTTGGACTCACGGCTTTCCATGGAAGTATTGACACCGACCTGGATCCAGTCATAGAGCTGGTAGTCGGCATTGATCTGGGCGCTCAGACGGGTGTACTCGTCCTTGTCTCCGACGATGATACCGTTGTTCCTGAGGTAGTTGAGCGAAACGAAGAAGTGTCCCTTGTTGTTGCCGCCCTGGAAGGAGAGGGCATGCTGGGGAGAGAACGTGGGTTCGAAAACCACGTCAAACCAGTCGGTGTCGGTGCCGTCGTACTTGTTGGCGGCCAGGGCACCTTCCATATCGATACCGGAAGCCTGCTTATAGGCAATCCACTCCTGGGCGCGGAAGATTTCCGCTTTCTTGCCGAGGGACTGATGCGTCAGCTTGAAATCATAGGTGATGCTGGAGCGGCCGTTGTTGGCGGCACCGCTCTTGGTCGTGATGAGCACGACGCCGTTACCGGCCTGCGCGCCGTAGATGGCAGCGGAGGCGGCATCCTTCAGCACCTCCATGCTGGCAATCATGGAAGGGTCAAGATAGCTGATATTATCTACTTTAAGGCCGTCCACGATGAGCAGGGGGCCGATGTTGCCGGAGTTGGAAGAGTAGCCGCGGACACGGATGGAGGCAGAGGAACCCGGCGCGCCGGAGCTGTTGATAATATGGATACCGGCAGCCTTGCCCTGCAGGGCAGCGGCGGCGTCGGAAGTCGAGCGGTTCTGGAACTCCTCCTCCCGGATGGAGGAAACCGATCCGGTGAGGTCGCTCTTCTTCTGGACGCCATAGCCGATAACGACCGTTTCTTCCAGGAATTCTGCATCTTCCTCCAAAACAATTTTGTAATCGGACTGGCTGCCGACGACAAAATTCTGGGAAGCATAACCGATGCAGGATACGGTTAGCGTTGAACCGGCCGGCACAGAGAGCGAGAACGTTCCGTCGAGGTTCGTGACGGTTCCCGTTGTACTGTTGCCCACCAGCATGACTGAGGCGCCGATGACCGGCTGCCCTGTTCCGTCAAGCACGGTGCCGGTGATGGCCTTCGACTGCGCGAAAGCGCTCACCTGACCGAAGATCGCTGCTACCGCCAGGATAGCGAGAATGCGAAACTTGCGCTGAATTAGGTGTTTCATAAAGATTAAAAAGATTATTGGTTAAAAACTGAGTGTTTTCCTCGGAGCCAAAATTACCCTTATGGACAGGAAGCCGATGCCAAATCCGAATCAAATCATGTCAAACGTCTCCGGATTCGCCGGCTCTTGTATGGAATGAGCCGGGATTATCATTATTTACTGTTTTTGACCATTTATTTTCTATCTTTATCGAAAAGTCCCAATTTTGGATAATAAAATGTAAGAGAACCGAGATGATTCACTTTTGATATTTCTTCGTGTTATTGTTATACCCCTTTTTATATAGTCCCCATACCTTTGTAACGCCTGATTCGATATGAAGAAAATTGTTCTGACAGTTCTTGCAATCATGCTCGGCTGCGCTGCTGCAAACGGCGCACAGCCGCACCATTTCCATGCACGTTTCACCAGTTGGGACGGCCTTCCGGAGGCCTATCTGTCGTCCGTCTGCCAGGATGCGTTCGGGCGCATCTGGGTCGGCTCGAAGGACGGCGTTTTCTTCTATACCGGGGACGAATTCGTACCTTTTACCAATGCGGACTACCTCGCTGCCTGCGCCAAGTCCACGCAGGCCGTCAGACTCGACGCCGACGGCTGTGTCTGGATTGTATCTGTCGTCGGAACAGGGTTTTATGACGTAAGTACGGACAGTTTCACCCCGGTCCGGGAGCTTCAGGGGACCATCATATCCGACATCGATATCACGCCCGACGGGGCCGTATGGCTTACCTCTTCCAGCGGAATCTGGAAGTATGACAAGGCCTCCGGGGAGCTGGCCAACATGACCGAATCCACGTCTTTCTCTCCCTATATGACCTGCGTGACCGCCGACGGGAACCTCGTTTTCACGGCGCGTAACAACAATGTTTATCTGTTCGATACCGCGAGCGGGAACGTCCGGTCCATCCGGACCGACCGTCCGGCGGCGTCTTACGAGCAGATCGCATATATAGGGGAAGGACGGCTGCTGCTGAGCAACGGCATCCACGAAGTCTGTCTGGCCGACATCAATTCAGGATCCACGAAGACGCTGATAGACAGAAAGGTCATACTCAACAAGGCGGAAGTCCAGTGTCTGCTCTACGAAGACGGATTGTACTGGATCGGAACCACTTACGGCCTGCTCATCTATGATCCCGTGACGCACACGGTCGAGAAGCAGTTCCCCGACGAGCTGAACACCGCCACCCTCGGCGGCGAGAGTGTCCGCTGCCTGTTCAGCGACCGTTACGGCAATGTCTGGGCGGGAACCTGGAACGGCGGCCTGCGCTGCTGGATGACCTACGAGGTGGGATTCAGCCGCTTTGTCTCCGACGACAATCCGCACTCGCTCGTCGGCAACACCGTCCGGGCCATCTGCGACGGCCCCGACGGGAAAGTCTGGATCGGAAGCGAAGAAGGATATCTCTGCCGTTTCGACCCCCAGGACCAGACCTTTACGGACTTTACGCGCTACGCCGGCGTCGCGCTCGGAACAGCCATCACGGATATCACCCGGATCGGGCAATATCTCTGGATCTGCTCCTACGGCGACGGGATCACCGCCTTCGATCCGCAGGAGGGCAAAGCGGTGAAGAAATACTACCTGCCCGACAACGACTGCCTGACCATCATGCAGGCCAGCGACGGCTGCATCTACGCGGGCACGCGCCAGGGCATGTTCCGCTATAATCCCGCCGCCGACACGTTTGACCTCGTCGATATTGTCGGCAAGCCGTTCGTGCACAGCATCATCGAGGACAGGAACGGCCACCTGGTCATCAGTACCTTCTTCCAGGGGCTCGGCATCTACGACCTCGCTTCGGGCTCCTTCAGGAAGGTAGCGTCCGAACCGGGCGTCGCGATCACCAGCTTCATGCTGGATTCCGATGGGATCGTCTGGGCCACGACCGATGCCTCCGGCATCTGCAGGATTGACATCTCCGCCGACGGCAACTCCATAGATATCAAGTATTTCGACAGATCCTCCGGCCTGCCGTCCAACTGCACCGGCAGCATCACGGAGGACCGCGACGGACTGCTCTGGGTTGCCACCACGATGGGACTGGCCGAATTCGATTCCCGGCAGGAAAAGGTGCGCGAGATTTACATGGAGGCCGACAACGTGATCGGAAGGCACTTCACCTACGGGAGCAACTACAAGTCCCCGGACGGGCTGGTCTTCCTCGGGACCAACGAAGGCATGCTGATATTCGAGCCGGAATATATCCGGGAACGATTCGGCCACTCGGTCATCCACATCACGGACATCACGCTCGGCTCGGCCACCGGCTATGCCAACATTGCCCAGAAAGGGCGTTCAGCCATCACCTCCGAATCCATCCGGATCAAGCAGAAGGATGCCTCGCTGATCCTGCTCACCTTCTCAGCCATGAACTACGCGAGCCCGAACATCGAGACCTACGAATGCACGCTGGTCAGGCGCGGGTTCAGGAACCAGATTGTCACGGACGAAAACCATATCACCTACACCGGCCTGATGCCGGGATCCTATCGCTTCACCGTCAATTTCGCCGAGGAGCCGGATCCGTCCACGGAGGCCGGGCTGGACATCGTGATCCTGGCCCCCTGGTACCGTTCCAACGTGGCCCTGTGCCTGTATCTGCTCCTGCTGGCCGGCATGGTCTATGGCTACTTCAGGAGGAAGAGCATCAAGGAGGTAACCGAAGCCAACCGTCGCCTGGAACTGCTGGAGGCGCAGAAGGAGAAGGATCTCGCCCATGAGAAGATGGATTTCTTCACCAACATCGCCCACGAGATCCGCACGCCGGTATCCGTACTCCAGATCCTGCTGGACAAGTCGTCCTCCGAGCGAAAAGGCGCCGACATCGCCACGGACGACATGAACGCGATGCGCCTGAACGTGGAGCGGCTCAAGAAGCTGTGCGACGACCTGCTCGACTTCCGGAAGATGGACAAGGGGCAGATGCACCTGGTCTTCACCACGGAGGATGTCTGCGCCATCGTCCGCAAATCCATCGACTCCTTCGAAACGGCCGCCAGGGCGCGCAATCTCGAATTGACTTCTTCCCTGTCCCGGGATGCCATCATGGCGGTCTGCGACGCCGACGCCATCGAAAGCGTCATCTGCAACCTGCTATCCAATTCCATCAAATACTGCGACAGCCGGATCAGCGTCAACGTGACGGAAAGCGACGGAAGGATCATCATCCGCGTTGAAAACGACGGCGTTCGCGTGCCTGAAGAGGAGAGCGAACTCATCTTCGAAGCGTTCTACCAGAGCAAATCCCTGGAGAAGAACGGCACCGGGCTCGGTCTCACCTATTCCCGCAAGATCGCATCCCTGCACCAGGGACGGCTCTACCTCGACACGTCGGTCAAGGACCTCAACTCCTTCGTCCTGGAGATTCCCGAGAAGCCGTCCGTTCCGGAAAGCGACAAGGAGGCCCCCACCTCCGCACACGCAGCCCTGGCGGAAGAGGAGATGCCGGAGAAACCCGGCCAGAAGGCGGTCGTGCTCGTCGTCGAGGACAACGCAACGATGCGGGACCTCATCCGCGACGAACTGGCGAAGGAATACGACATCCTTACGGCCGAAAACGGCGAACAGGCCCTTTCCCTCATCCGGAGCACCCGCGTGGATCTCGTGATCAGCGACATCATGATGCCCGGGATGGACGGCTGCGAACTCTGCAACACCATCAAGGAGGACATCAACTTCAGCCATATTCCGGTCCTGCTCCTGACGGCCGCCGTGGGCATCGAAACGCACATCCGCTCCCTCAAATCCGGCGCCGACGCCTATATCGAGAAGCCCTTCAAGATGGATATCCTCAAGGCCAATATCAGCAACCTGTTCAGGAACCGGGATATCCGCAACGAGCAGTTCTCCTCCTCTCCCCTCTCACACTACAACTTCTCCAGTGTCAGCAAGGTGGAGCAGGACTTCATGAACTCGCTCCACGGCTTCATCCAGGACCACATCGCCGAGACGGAGCTCACCATAGACAGGCTGGCCGAGGCCATGGCCGTCTCCCGCGCATCGCTCACCCGGAAAGTCAAGGCCAACACCGGACTGACCGTAAACGAATATGTCAGAATCAACCGCCTCAAGAAGGCCGTCGAGCTGCTGACCGAGAACAACTACCGCATCAATGAAGTGGCGTATCTCGTAGGCTACTCCTCCCCTTCCTATTTCACCCTCAGCTTCCAGAAACAGTTCGGCAAACTCCCGTCCGAGTTTATCAAGGACAAAACACAATAAATATTGAACATTGAACTACATGAAAGTTGTTATTGACTGTGACGATGCCGCCATCGATCTGAAAAAAATCATCGTGGCGCATCTTGAAAAAAGCGGCATCGAGGCCGTGGATCTCGATTATCTCGGATCCCACCCCGGCGCCTTCTACCCCGAAATCGGGTACAACCTGGCCCTGAAGGTCCAGGACGGGACCTTCGAAAGGGGCATCCTCATCTGCGGGACCGGCCTGGGCATGGCGATGATCGCCAACAAAGTCCAGGGCGTGTACGCCGGCGTCTGCCACGACGTATTCTCCGCCGAAAGGCTTCGCAAGAGTAATGACGCACAGATTCTGACTATGGGCGCCCGCGTCATCGGCCCCGAACTTGCCAAAACCGTCGTGAACGCCTGGCTCGCATCCGAATTCCAGGGCGGGGGCTCGCAGCCCAAGGTCGCTCAAATGCACGCGCTTGAGAGACAATCGTTTGAGTCAAAATAAACACCCACAACCATGCAAAAGATAATCAATGACCCGTCTCGTGTTGTCGACGAGATGGTACAAGGCTACGTCAAGGCGCACCGGGATCTGGTCTCGGAAACGGCAAACGAGCGCGTCCTGAAATACAAAAATGCACCGGTCCCCGGCAAGGTCGGCATCGTCACCGGCGGCGGCTCCGGCCACAAGCCGGCATTCATCGGCTACCTCGGCAAGAACATGTGCGACGCCGTCGCCATCGGCGAACTGTTCTCATCTCCGCCCGCCCAGATGTTCTACGACGCCATCCGCGAGGCGGACGCCGGAAAGGGTGTCGCCATCCTGTACGGCAATTACGCCGGCGACAACATGAACGTCGCGATGGCCATGGAACTGGCCCAGGAGGAAGGCATCCGGGTCGGCAAGGTGGTCGCAAACGACGATGTCCCCTCTTCGCCCGCTCAGACGCGCGAAAAACGGCGCGGCGTGGCAGGAGAAATCCTGATGTGGAAAATCGGCGGCGCCAAGGCCGCCATGGGAGGAAGCCTCGAAGAAGTGCTCGCCGCTGCCCAGAAGGCCATCGACAACACCCGCAGCATGGGTGTCGGTCTCAGCCCCTGCACCATTCCGGAAGTCGGTCATCCCAACTTCTCCATCGAGCCCGGCTATATGGAAGTCGGCATCGGCCACCACGGCGAACCCGGCATCGAGGTCGCCCGGCTTGAGTCCGCCGCCCGGATCGCCGCGCGCACGTGCGACGTCATCCTGCCGGACCTTCCTTTTGCCTCCGGCGACGAAGTCGTCGTGCTGGTGTCCGGCCTGGGCTCCACACCGCTGCTCGAACAGTACATTTTCTACAACGAGGTGGAAAAAATCCTGACCGGGAAAGGCATCCGGGTTCACCAGGCGCTTGTCGGGAACTATTTCACCTCCCTGGAAATGGCCGGCATCACGCTGACACTCATGAAATTAGACAACGAGCTCAAGGAGTGCTTCGACTACGAATGCCACTCCATGGGCCTCACCCAGTATCCCAAAGACTGACACAATGGAACGATTCACCAAGGAGGCGGGAAGCCTCATCATCGACAGACTCATCCTGGCCATTCAGGAGAACAAACAATACCTGAGCGACATCGACGGCGCCATCGGCGACGGAGACCACGGTATCAATATGAACAAGGGATTCACCCTCTGCCGGGAGGCCCTTGACCAGCAGTCCGGCGATTTCACCTACGCACTGAACACCCTCGGAAAGATCCTGATGATGAAAATCGGAGGTTCCATGGGGCCGCTGTACGGGAAGTTCTTCCTGTCCATCGGCAAAGCGCTGGAAGGCGTGGACGAGATCGGCCGGGATGAGTTCGGGAAAGCCCTCGGGGCCGCCCTGGACGCCATCCACGCCATCTCCCCGGCCCAGGTCGGTGACAAGACCCTGATGGATGTCCTCTTCCCCGCAGAAAAGGCATACAGCGAGGCCGCCGCAGAAGGCCGTTCCTTCGAGGCCGCGCTCGACGCCATGGACGCAGCGGCGCTCCAGGGCCGTGACAGCACCGTGGACATGGTCGCCAAACTGGGGCGTTCGAGCCGGCTTGGCGAGCGCTCCCGCGGCGTGATGGATGCCGGATCGGCCTCCTGCTACCTGATTCTCCACACGATGGCGGATACCATCAAAGAGCTTCTGGCTGCCTAAGTCATGCTGATCATCCTGCTCATCCTCGCCATCGTCTTCATCGTCATCTCGACGACGAGATTCAACCTGCATCCCTTCCTGGCGCTGATCATCGCCGCCATCGGATACGGCCTGAGTTCCGGCGTGCCCCTGGACCGGATCATCGCTTCGGTCAACAACGGATTCGGCAGCACGGTCAGTTCCATCGGCATCGTGATCGTGGTCGGGTGCATCATCGGGACCTTCCTCGAGGAGTCGGGCGGAGCGTATATGATGGCGCGGAGCGCGCTGAAAGTGGTCGGAGAAAAACACGTGCCGCTGGCCATGCTCATTCTCGGATACATTATTTCCATCCCGGTTTTCGCCGACTCAGGATTCGTTATCCTCACGCCCCTCAACCGCGCCCTCTCCAAGAAAGCCGGGATCACCCTCGCCAGTACGGCCTGCGCCCTCGGGCTCGGCCTGACCATCACCCACTGCCTCATCCCGCCGACCCCGGGTCCGATCGCGGCGGCAGGCATCCTGGAGGCAGATCTCGGGCTGGTCATCCTCACCGGCATCGCATCCAGCATCCTTCCGCTGCTGGTCGCATGGCTGTTCGTGACCAAGTGGGCCACCCGCTTCCAGATTGATCCGCAGCCGAATGAGACCGAGGCTGACATCGAGCGGAAAGTCGCCCAGGCCCCCTCGGCCTTCAAATCCTTTTTCCCGATCGCCGTTCCGCTGATCCTGATTGTGCTTCGCTCAGTTTCGACCTTCCCTTCCGCACCTTTCGGAGAAGGCACCTTCGCGCGGATCATCGGTTTCGTCGGAGAGCCGGTCATGGCGCTCCTGATCGGCATGGTCCTGTCTTTCACCCTTCCCAGGAAGTTCGAACGCGCCATGCTGTCCGCGACCGGCTGGGTGGGGAAAGCCCTTTCTTCCGCAGCCATCATCATCATGATCACCTCCGCCGGAGGCTCCTTCGGTATGATTCTGCGCGACTCCGGCATCGCCGACGTGCTTGGCGAGGTCATTTCCCGCTTCCATCTCGGCATCTGGCTGCCCTTCCTGATCACGGCGGCGCTCAAGACCGCCCAGGGATCTTCCACCGTCGCCATCATCACCTCGGCTTCCATCGTGGCTCCGCTGATGGGCGTCATGGGATTCGACGCGCCGCTGGAAAAAGCGGTGCTCGTCACGGCCCTTTGCGCCGGCGCGATGGTCGTCTCGCATGTCAACGACAGTTTCTTCTGGGTCGAGACCCAGATGTCCGGCATGAGCATCAAGACCGGATACAAGCTTCATTCACTCGGCACCTTCCTCTGCGGCTTGTCCGCCATGCTGACCATGTGTTTTATTTACGCTGTTTTCTGCTGATATCATGAAAAAGAAATCTATCCTTGAAATCCCTTCCGTTTACACCGCCAACGCATTCATCATCGACGATGTACCCTATGTCGGCGCCGGGTCCGAAACCACCCCGGCGGTATATGTCCATAATCTCCAGACCGCCTCTTCCAGCCTGGTGGACGGATGCCCGGGCGGCGTGATGAGTTTCGTTCCCGTGCCCGGGAATCCGAAGCTCTTCTACTCCGTCATGGGTCTCTTCCCGCCCTTCGTCGGGAAGGATGCAGGCATCTTCATGCACCGCCGCACGGGCATCACGTGGGTGACCTCCAAGGTCATGGCCCTCCCCTTCGCGCATCGCTGCGACATTCTCCGCAAGGACGGCCGGAACTGGCTGTTCGCCGCATCCTGCAGCAAGTTCAAAGCGGAGCCCGCTGACTGGTCCCAAAGCGGCGAACTATACGTCAGCGCGCTTGACGAGCTGACCGGCCTGTCCGGTGTCCCGCAGCTGGTTTATGACAAGATCTGGCGCCACCACGGGATGCTCAAAGCCCGCGTGGGCGGCGAAGATACCCTTCTCTTCTCCGGAGCTGAGGGCATCTTCTACATGGTCCGCGAGAACGGGAAATGGGGCGTCAGACGCCTTTTCGATCACGAGGTCAGCGAATTCGGCCTGATCGACCTGGACGGCGACGGGCAGGATGAGCTCGTGACCATAGAGCCTTTCCACGGCAACAGCCTGAACGTTTACAAGCGCGACGCCGGGGCCTGGACGAAATGCTACAGCGACGAGCTCTGGTTTGGCCATGGTCTGAGCTGCGGAATGTTCAAGGGCGAGCCGGTCATTGTGGTGGGCAACCGCCGCGGGCCCCTCACATTGAACCTTTATCAGCGGAAAGCCGACGCCTCCTTCTCCCGCAGCATCCTCGAGGAGCAGGCCGGCCCCACGCAAACCCAGGTATTTACGGCTGGCGGCAAGGACTACATTCTCAGCGCCAACCAACTCAAAAATGAAGTTGCACTCTATTATTAATGAACGACATGGACAATAAAACAAAGCAGATCGGCCTCGTCGGGCTGGGCGTCATGGGCAAGCCGATGGCCAAAAACATTCTCAAGAACGGTTTCTCCCTCACAGTCTTCGATATCAAGCAGGATCCGGTTCTGGAACTGGTGGCGCTCGGCGCCCGGGCTGCGGAAACGCCGGCGGCGCTCGCGGCACGCTGTGATATCATCATCACGATGCTTCCGAACTCTCCCCACGTGGAAAGTGTCGTCTGCGGTCCGAACGGCATCCTCGAGGGGATACGCCCGGGGTCCGTCTATATCGACATGAGTTCCATCTCCCCCGTCGTCTCCAAGAAACTCTACGCCATCATGGCCGAGAAAGGGGTCGAGATGCTTGACGCGCCCGTGAGCGGCGGAGAGCCCAAGGCCATCGATGGCACGATGTCGATCATGGTCGGAGGCAAGCAGGAGGTCTTTGAGTCCGTCAAGGGCGTGCTGCAGGCCATGGGCGACGCCGTCACGCTCGTCGGGGAGATCGGCAGCGGGAACACCTGCAAGCTGGCCAACCAGATCATGGTGGCCCTCCACCTTTCAGCCGTCGCCGAAGCGATGGTGTTCGCCGAGAAGGCCGGTGTCGATCCGGAAAAGGTTTACCAGGCCATCCGGGGCGGTCTGGCCGGAAGCACGGTGCTGGATGCCAAAATGGACAGGATTCTCGACCGCAATTTCACGCCCGGAGGTCCTATCTGGATGCATACCAAGGACTTACTGAACGTCCGCGATGCAGCCCTGGCCATCGACGCGCCCATTCCGCTGACCACCCAGGTGCTGGAAGCCTTCAAGGCCTGCAAGTGCGACGGGCACGTGAATGATGACCACTGCGGCGTCATTCAGTACTGGGAAAAACTCGCCAATGTCACGGTCAAACGCCGCAAATAATATGAATATCAGAATCTTGTACCTGTCCCTGACGGCAGGAATGCTCCTCGCGACGGGAGCCGTTGCGCAGGAGCCAAAAGAGGCCGCCATGCACAAAAAGGCGGCCCGGATCATCAGCGAGATGACGCTGGGTGAAAAGATCAGCATGATGATGAACAGCACCCCCGGCGTGAAACGGCTGGGCATCAAGCCCTATGACTGGTGGAACGAGGCCCTGCACGGGGTGGCCCGCAACGGCCGCGCCACCGTTTTCCCCGAGCCCATCGGCCTGGGGGCCACCTTCAACCCGACCCTGGTCCGGACCATCGGGGACATCGTCTCCGACGAAGGCCGCGCCAAATTCGAGAAGGCCCGGGAAGCAGGCAATTACAGCCGCTATACCGGACTTACCTTCTGGGCGCCCAACGTGAACATTTTCCGGGACCCCAGATGGGGTCGCGGCATGGAGACCTACGGAGAGGATCCTTTCCTCACGGGAACGCTCGGGGCGGCCTACGTGAAAGGCATTCAGGGAGACGATCCCTTCTACCTGAAGGCGGCCGCCTGCGCGAAGCATTTCGCCGTCCACTCCGGCCCGGAATCCGTCCGGCACAGCTTCGACGCGGTTCCCTCCCAACGAGACCTGTACGAGACTTACCTCCCCGCTTTCGAGCGGCTGGTGAAAGAAGCCGACGTGGAGGTCGTGATGGGCGCCTACAATCGCGTGTTCGGGGAGAGTGCCTCCGGCAGCAAATTTCTGCTGACGGACCTGCTCCGGGGCGAGTGGGGATTCGACGGGCACGTGGTTTCGGACTGCGGAGCAGTTGACGATATTTTCGGAGGGCACCGGATCGCGGCCGACGCGGCCGAGGCCAGCGCCATCGCGATCAAGGCCGGCCTGAACCTGGAGTGCGGCAACTCCTTCCACAGCCTGAAGACCGCCATCGACCGCGGACTCCTGACGGAGGCCGACATCGACAAGGCGCTTGAACCGCTGCTCATGACCCAGCTCCGGCTGGGCATCCTCTACGACGATCCGGACTGCCCCTACTATGGGATTCCCGCTTCCGTCGTCGGCAGCGCCGAGCACTACGCAGTGGCACGCCAGGCTGCCGTGGAGTCCATGGTCCTGCTCAAGAATGACCATGACCTGCTGCCGCTCCGCAAGGACATCCAGAACGTTTACGTGACCGGGACGGCCGCCACCGACACCTACTCCATGATGGGCAACTATTATGGCATCTCCGACCACTACAGCACCTACCTGCAGGGAATTGTGAGCATGGTAAGTGACGGAACCAATGTCAATTACAAACCTGCCTACACACTCGTGCCCACCCGGGACGTGAACCCGGGGAACTTCGCCACCGCACAGGCTGCACAGGCCGACTACACCATCATGTTCATGGGCAACAACGGGACGACCGAAGGCGAAGAGAGCGATGCGATCAGTTCTCCGAGCATCGGGGACCGCCTGAGCATCGACCTTCCGGAAAACCAGCTGAAGTTCTTCCGGGAGGTGGCGCGGACGCGCAGCAGCAACAACCACCTTATCGTGGTCCTGACCGGCGGCAGCCCCATCAACCTGAAAGAAATCGCAGCCGGAGCGGATGCCGTGATCATGGCCTGGTATCCCGGGCAGGAGGGCGGCGACGCACTTGCCGAGCTGCTTTTCGGAGAAAAGAATTTCAGCGGCCGCCTGCCGATCACCTTCCCGGTGTCCTCCGACCTGCTGCCCGCCTTCGACGATTACACGATGCAGGGTCGCACGTATAAGTATATGACAGATAATACGATGTATCCTTTCGGATACGGCCTCTCCTACGGCAGCTGCCAGTACGGCGAGCTCTCGCTCCTCACCCGCAAACCCAAAGCCGGCCAGAGCGTCGAGGTGGAAATCCCGGTCAGCAATACCGGCTCGGTGGAGCGCACGGAAACGGTCCAGCTCTACGTATCGACCCCCAACGCCCTGGCTGGCGCGCCGCGCAGCCAGCTCGTCGCCTTCGAACGGATCACCCTCCAGCCGGGTGAAAGCCGTACGGTGCACTTTACCGTCCAGCCGGAGCAGATGAAGGAATTCCAGCAGGACGGCAGCGCCAGGCTGGTGAAGGGATCGTACACGATCACGGCAGGAACGGCCGCTCCCACGCCACGCTCCGAAGAGCTGGGCGCCGTTCTGCGCAGCATCAGCTTCAAATTGTAGCATCCTCCCCTGACAACAGGCGGCAGATTTGTTGTCCCTGACAGGCATTTTACTTGCCTGCCGGGGACAAATTCGTACTGCAGACTGCCATATTTGCAAAGCTGGCACGGATGCGTTATCTTTGCGGCCGAGTTTGTGGTGTGTTGCTTTGCAACCGTAAAGGGGAACCCGGTGCGAACCCGGGACTGTGCCCGCAACGGTAATATGTCTTTCATAGAGTCCGAATACCTGCCACGAACAAAGTTGATACCGGAGGCCCGGGGTCAGGCCGCCTTAGCGACGCAAATTATGTTCTTATCTACCTTATTGATTACGGCGGGTCTGCTGGTGGCAGAAACGCCGGATACCCTCCAGGCCGTCACCATCGTGGCCGACAAGGGTGTCGTGGTGTCCCGAACGGACACCCTCGCGCTGCGTGCCGACGGGACGGCCGCCCAGGCGCTCCTTCGTTTCCCCGGACTTTCCATCAGTGATTACGGCGGACTCGCCGGCCTGAAGAGCGTGAGCCTGCGCGGCCTCGGCACCGCCCACACGGACATCTACCTCGACGGCGTGCGCGTCAGCAATTTCCAGAGCGGCCAGAACGATCTCGGCATGCTCCCGATGGAGACGCTCGGCAGCGCCGTGGTGGACTATGCGCAGAACAGCGTATCCTTCCGCACCGCGAAGCCGGTCTTCGGCGACCGCATCTTCGGCGGACAGGTGGGCCTGCAGGCCGGTTCTTTCGGCACCTGGATGCCTTCCGCCCGCTTTGACATCAAAGCCTCCGAGCGCGTGAGCATCAGCGCCCACGCCGCCGGTGTGCTCACCAAGGGCGATTTCCCTTACGGAGATAACGGCGAACGCCGTACTGGCAACGACCTCAAGCAGATGCGCGCCGGTGCCGACGTCTTCGGCGTCATCGACGGCGGCGACTGGCACGCCAAGGCTTACTACAACGCCTCCGACCGCGGCACGCCCGGCTCGCTGAGCTGGCCGTCCGCCGACCGTCAGCAGGACAAGAACTACCTCCTGCAGGGGTCCTTCCGTAAGGCCTTCTCCGACCTCTACACCCTGAATCTCAGCGCCAAAGCCGCCTGGGACGACCTCTTCTACAAGAGCGAGTGGGGCGATAGCGACTACAAGTTCAGCGACTTCCAGCTGAATGCTTCCCACAACTTCCGCCTGACGGACTGGTGGGGCGTGTCGCTGGCCACGGACATCGAGCACGGCTCCCTGAAGGCTACCGGCTATGACGCCGCCCGCACGGCCGCCATCGCGGCCCTGGCTACGGCCATCCGCGCCGGCTGGTTCAGCGCCGACCTGGCCGTGGAGTACCGCGGTACCTTCGACAAGGGCCAGCAGGCGCTTAACAGCGTCTCCCCTTCCCTCGACCTGCGCTTCACCCTCTTCGAGGGCTTTGACCTCGTCGCCTTCGGCCGCCGCGCCTTCCGCGCCCCGACCTTCAACGAGCTCTACTACCCCGGCTACGGCAACCCGAACCTCAAGCCTGAGGACGCTTGGCTCGCCGACGTGGGCATCGATTTCCACCGCGGCCTGTGCGAGAACTGGACGCTCGGCATCAAGGTGGACGGCTTCTACAACGCCCTGCAGAACAAGATCATCTCCGCCCCTTCGGCCGACGATCCTTACGTCTGGCTGCCGTACAACGTCGGCAAGGTGCAGGCCAAAGGTGTCGATGCAGCCCTGACGCTGCGCTACGAGGGCGATCAGCTCCGCGGTGGCCTGTCCGCCCGCTATGCCTGGCAGTCCGCTGTGGACAAGACGCCGGACAGCTACTCCTTCGACCAGCAGATCCCGTACGTCGCCAAGAATACGGTCGTGCTCGCGGGTGACGTCGCCCTGGCCGGCTGGCGCCTCGACGCCGTCTGGAACTGGCGCGGCGGCCGCTTCGACGCCTCCGGCGAAATGCCGAACTGGAACACGCTCGACCTTTCGCTGCGTAAGGACTTCAACCTGGGCAAAGTCGGTGTGCTGTCGCTGAACGTCTCCGCTCGCGACTTGCTGAACTGCCGCTACGAACTGGTGCGCGACTACCCGATGCCGGGCCGCTCCTTCCTCGGCGGATTCACGTTCAAGTTCTAGCTATATGCTGCTGAGTCTGCTTTATGTCCTGCTGTCCGGGATCGCGCTCCCGGTCGGAGGCATCCAGATGCAGTATTTGTGGCGCAACCAGCTCGGGGACGTTTACTCCCTCGGGCTGGGCAGCGCCGCCTGTCTGGGCGCCGCCACCGCCACGATGACCGGATGGTGCTCGCTCACCGTCGGATCCTTCGTCTGCACGCTGATCTGCACGATCATCTGCTTCTTCGTGACGCTGCGCGTCTCCACGCAGAACCTCATCACCTTCGGCATCATCTTCGGCACCTTCATCGGCTCGCTCGGCACCATCGTGGTCACGAACGCGCCCACGGGCGACCTGCTCAAGCAGTACTACCTCTGGGGCGCAGCCAACTTCCACCTGGAAGGTGTGACCGCCGGGGACATCATTTTCTCGATGGCCCTGTTCGGGCTCGGCCTCGGCGCCGCGCTCAGCTGCCACCGCGACCTGACACGCCACTTCAACGGCGAGATCGAGCTGCCGGCGTGGCGCAAGGCGGTCGCTCTGACGATGATTATGTTCCTCGTGACCTCGGCCGTGAGCATCTGCGGCACCATCGGATTCATCTCCCTGGGCGTGCCGAATCTCAGCCGCATCATGTGCAAGAGCACGGACATCCGCAAGCACTACCTGCTCTCCAGCGCGATGGGAGTCGGGCTGCTGCTGATCACCTATGTGGTGGTGGAATACGTAAACTTCGGAATCTACCTGCCGGTCAGCGCCACGATGGCTATCATCGCGCTGCCCCTGACGGTATTCCTGTTCACCCGGAACAACAAATAGTCATTCCGGGCTTGACCCGGAATCTACTTCGCCTTTTTGGCGGCCTCTTTCAGGCCCAGGCGTATATTTTCAATGACAGCCTTCGAAGAGTAAGTGGCACCGCTCACGGCGTCCAGCTTCACTTCGGAGGCTTCTTTGACGGTCTTGCCGAGCAGCGCCGTGAAGATCGTGCTCTCTTTCACCCGCTGGAAGAAGCCGGGCGTCTCGATGTTCGGCAGGGCCTCGATCTTCTCGATCTTGCCGTCCGTGACGGTGATCTCAATCGGGGTCGGGCCGGCATAACCGAGCACCTCCTTGCCCAGCTCTTCGGTATTGATAACAAAGGATTTCGGAGTCTTGTCGGCACTGCCGGACTTGCAGGAGGCCGCGACGCTCAGGCACATGCAGGTGCCGAGCAGAAGTATAATCACACGTTTCATATTTGCAAAGATAGCATGTATTCGCCCTTCGGGCAATCCCCAATAATGATTATTCCGCCGTCAGCAGAGCCCGCAGCTCCTGCGCCGTATCAGCGATCTGCGGTGCGTCGCCGAGCTGCTCCCGCGTGCGGAAGCCCCAGCTGACCGCAACGCAGTCCACGCCCGCACCCGCCGCGGTGGCGATGTCCGTAGCGGAATCGCCCACCATCACCGTTTCGCGAAGAGACACGCCCGCACGCGAGCGAATCTCCTCAACAATCGTCGGGTCCGGCTTGAGCGGCACGCCCGGCCGGCCACCGAGGATGGCCGTAAAATGGATCTCCGGGAAGATCCGGCCGACCAGCTTCTCCGCCCCGGCCTGAAATTTATTGGAAGCGACGGCCAGCTGCACGCCGGCCGCCTGCAGCTCTTTGAGCAGTTCCCGGATGCCGGGATAGGGCCGCGAGCGCTCGTCGATATGTTCGATATAGTATTGCAAGAAGACCTCCAGGAGCGCGTCGAGCGCCTGTTCATCTTCGCGCATCGGCTCCGGCATAGCCTGCTTCATGAGGTTGCGCACGCCGTGGCCCACCATGCCGAAGAATGCCTCCGGTGCATGCTGCGGCAGCCCTTTCGCGGCGAGAGCCGCATTGGCCGCCGCACCCAGGTCTGCAATCGTGTCGATGAGGGTGCCGTCGAGATCAAAAATGACCAGTTTGTATTTCATGCCGCAAAGATACAGCCAATTTTCTTGCGAAATCACTTGCAGGTTCAAAAAAAAGTAGTACCTTTGCATTCCACAAACGGGGTATTAGCTCAGTTGGTAGAGCGTTTGAATGGCATTCAAAAGGTCAGG
>Ga0310786_10002636_pt1 | contig 27073 bp, 33 predicted proteins | sample AusTroGonzalo_MG_FD_203881 | JGI IMG/M metagenome (GOLD analysis project Ga0310786, IMG submission 203881) | Bovine rumen microbial communities from tropical cattle in Woodstock, Queensland, Australia - Gonzalo_03 (v2) (version 2) | ecosystem: Host-associated > Mammals > Digestive system >...
TAATCTGGCTTACGACGTGAATTAATACTGTCTTCTGAGCATCCCTCCTTCCTTCTTCCTCAAGCGAGATGAATACAAGGAGATACAAACCATGGGAAAGGAAAGGATGAAGCGCCTGTAATAAATCATTGACGACTTCCACGCAGGAAGACTTCACGCGCCGGCAGGTTTTACACCGCGGCTCTTCTTCGAGAAGGAATACAGCGACGCTCTATCTCTTGGGATAAAGGCGCAGATAGACCGCGCTACTGAAATCATGTCCTCGCGCACAGACAGTGGCTTTTACAAAGGCTTCTTCAAAAAGCAAGTGGACATGGTCAAGACAGCGCTTATTGAAAAGGGCAATATGTCAGAAGCAGGACGATTCCTTCACGACGATCCCTTCTATGGGCGCTTCCTTATTTCATATCCAAAGGGCCTTCACACACCCGAGACAATGGGCTACGTTCCAGGCTCTTACATACGCGGCCTCACACAAAAGGAGGCACTACTCTCAGCACTGAATGAAAGAATTAACATCTATAAGAAGGGTCAGTCTACGGCCATTTCAGGATACTTCTCACGGCGCATGAACCAAGGCAGCTGTAATGTCTACGCGGGACACAACGGAGTTTAATTCACAGACGGCGGCATCGTGATTTCAACACAGTATGGACTCAATGGTTTCGACCCACGGTGTTCAACCAGGATGCCGTTTAGTTTTCATCATTGGAGTGAAGCCAAGATGAAAGACAAGTTTGGAAAACACCCGCGCTTCAAAGAGATGTAAGACATATGCGCCTTCATAAAGAAATACGAGGATATACGCCGGGACATAGACCCCTTGTTTGAAGAGTTTAATGAAATCTGTGTTCCCTTCGTGTTTGATTCTGAAACTGTGTCAGAGAAACAACTCGATACACTCTTCAGCGTCAGGCTCTGTGAAAAGATGGGAGACATGCTTCAGGACATAATCACTTCATAGGTCTTCATGTTCTACATTTATGCGCTGTTTTATCTTCGCGTGGATCCAAAGTCTACATACGACCTCTGTGGAAAGTATCGCAGCGTGTTGCTACAAGCGGGTGAAATGACCGGGCTTAAAGCCACGCTCTCTGTCTCGGAACCACTCACGCAAGCGAACCTGTCCGCCATCCATGCTAAAAACGGTATGCTGTCGATTTAAAGAGAACAGAGAACAGTCGCGGCAATGTCGCGTTTTGAAGAACTCATCGTCAGAACCAAGGCACCTGTCGTGGTTTAATTCAAGCTGCTTGGAGACTTGAAATATAACTACGACGCAAACAACCAGTTTGTATCAAAGCATTAAACCATTCTCTTTTCACAGCTTGAACCAAAGGTGGAAATCATCATGACTACAGCCAAGACTTAATACTCGCCTTATGTCATCCGTGTGAGCTTCAAGGCAAAACAACTTGGTTTCTACAACGTGAATATACAGAATTTAATAGACTCGATACAAGGCGCCAACAAGATAATAGAAAAGGTCATGTTCAATGTCGTGAACGAGGGCGAGGACCAGAGTGTAGTTATGCTCCTCTTCTCCGACACAGAACTAAAGTAAATCAACGCCATTTAAATAAAGACCTTCCTTCTGACTAAGTAGGAAATCGGGTCAGGGCTTTTGTATAATCTCTACAACCAACAAGTAAATACAGACAAAGGCACAGAGTATATTATCGTGGGCAATATTACAAACCTTGAGAAGAAGTCTTCATACGACTCTCTTCTGCGGGTGTATTAAATCCCCGGCATAGACCAAGACACTGTCATCTGTTCTGGACCAGAGTTTTATGAACTGTTTGGAATCGAGAGGATAAGGGCACAGCTGTATCAAGAGCTACTTCAGACATGCGCTCTGGACACGGCTTCTAAAAACATTTAACCATGCCATGTGAAGCTCCTCGCAGACATCTTGACTTAAAGCGGGGTGTATTCATCCTTCACAAGAAACCAGTATAGAAAGGCCGGACAGCGCGATATGATATCCAAGTTCTTGTTTGAGTAAGGAGAAGTGTTCCTTGCCGATGAAATAAAGAATCCATAAAGACAAGTGACTAACACCATGCTTAATTCAGTGATTTATGGCACGGACGCAGAGTGTGGCGCAACCGTGTCTAAAGTCCTGTTTGATAAGAAGTTGAAAGTTCACGACCATAAGAAGATGTTGGACGACTTCATGAAGTGAAGTCGTCGGTGGAGGATTTCACGAAATGAGCCTGTGAAGTGAACAGTATCTATGTTTTTTTCTAGAGTGTAAAACCATGTAATCCTACATCGAGAAATTCACCGAGGTTCTACACACCGCATAAGACATGGTGCGCGACCTGTTTTCACACGACCTCTCCAGACAAGAGTTCATATCCCTGTTGAAAAACAGTGTCCTTCCACAAGTGAAAATACTGCTGCTTAAAGCCACGGCGCAAATTCAAACCAGACAACGACGCATATACGAAGTTATACCATGCTACCCACAAAGGCTTCTTGACGTGAGTTTCTACACCAAGGCTGTAGGCTTCGTTGACAAGTTGTATTAATACATCGACATGCCATTGGTTTAAAGCGGTGTTTTAAAACTTGTTTAATTGCTGTGTAAAGAGCTACTGTCCTTCAGCGAGGATATGTTCAAGTATACTGCCGCGGCCAGAGACAAGGGTGTAAATCTCCTCTCTATTCAAGACCAAGTGAAGAAGGCTGAAATCACATATATATTGAAGTATTATGACAGGCTATAGACACGCATAGAATCTCTCAATCTTCCGGAGATGGTGCGGGTTTCATTACAACAGAGCGAAGCTCCTCGGAGCAAGCTCCCAGAAGTGGGCGAGGCTTTTAACCACGCATATGTCTTGCTTGGAGTCGAGTATTATTTGAATAATGAGATGCCTCACCTGATGTGTGAATATCTCATGAATGAAGACTTCACAGGCGCCCTGAAAAAAATCTGTGAAATAGTTTGACACTATGCGAGACTGTAAGGAGCAGTATCATACGAGCGACTGTGTCCTCCTGAATTATTCCATTCCAGGCGACTCGGCTGAAGGAACGGCCGGAGACTCAGCTGTAGGCATGGTTTACTGCTACGACTAAAACTGTGTGTTATAGTCCGGGTCTTAAATCCCGCCAGTTGCCGGGCTGTAGACATTTGGTGCCGTAAGGGTGAGATGCTTGTTTTTAATCACATTTAATACATCGCGTATGTCCTGTGTTCCATTGTAAATCATTATCGCCGCGTCTGCTGCCGGGGTTTATGACGTGAGAAGGACTTCTTGAATCGCTGAGGAAGAGCGCCATAGGTTGTTTTAGTTCCTGAGATATGTCTCCACTTGAGGAATAAACTATAGATACTCCGACGGCATATTGTTAAGGTAGAAAGTCATTATGAGGTTGAGTTGTTTCCTGTTTTAAAGACAAATGAAGAGACAAATGATTTTCACCACGAGGAATATGACGACGCATAAGAACGTGATATAAGTCATGTGATTATATTCCTCCTGTGTGAAGGAAGGGTGTAAGATACGGTTCATTTCTGTGTGAAAAAGATTTTTGAATGTATATGAAAAAGATTTTTGAGTGAAAGCGAAAAAGAAAAGTAGAACACAAGTGTGGTTTCATAAACCACAAGCCTCGTATATAATATTGTTCTTCTACACGGTTTATTAATTTTGTGAAATGAAGAATTAATCCAAGGTTTTATACCTTTTTTTCAGCACGTCGTCGTTGTTGATTATACGCAAGAAAGTAGTGAAGATCTTCGGAATGTTTTAATACTACTTCTATGTTTTCAGCTTTTGAAAGTTGTGATAAAACACGACATATCTGCGGGTGATTGTGTCGATGTCTTCTTCCGTGAAATATGTCGTTGGTAGATTGTACATGATTTTGTAGCAGGAGGGAATGTATTTGAAATCTTGGTCGGAAAACGATGAATGTTCATTGAGAGGAGTCGTGGATGTAAACTCCTTGATGTACTTCTTGAATTATTCAAAGTCTTTGGGCCGGAGTATATACCCATAATGTGTCGGGACATGTTGCTCGTATGAACCCTTGCTGTCGTTCCGTTTTTTAATGACGACCTTCTGAGGGAGTATATTCATGGGTGTAATCGGAAGTTCTCTGTAGAAGAGATCGTTCATCTGTCTTCGTGGAATGTGTTGTATGTCGCCGTGTAAAACACATAATGAAGAGAGCTTTTCCTTTGCCTTTTCTTCAAGGAAGGAACCAAGTTGTTCTAGGAAGGAGATTATATAGCTTGGTATAGAACACGAGCAATCAAAATAGTGTAAAAACTCGGGACACTTCTTGTTTGGATCTTCGACAAAGGACTTGGTTGAGTGTGTTTTGTATGTCTTCGTTTTCTCCGGAGGTTCTTCTGCGAGGAGTTGGTTCTGTTTTATATACGAGCATACAATCGAGTCTTCAATCCGGGTTAATTGCGGGGATATAAACTCGTATATATCTGCGACATATTCACGTGAAATTCCCTTCCGGAAAATACTTTCATTTATTTCGCTGAAATTGCTTAATATCCTTTTCACCTTTCCCTCGAGGGATAAATCTTGGTCTGTTTACATTTCCGCGTGGAGAAAAATGCGAAATGAAGCGAGCATGAAAAAGGCGACTCGAGAGGTGAACCGAAGCAAAGCGAGGTGAAGCGAAAGGGGGCCTGAAAAATATATGGTGTGGTACACTTTTTTATACGAAGATGATGCACCTATCGACACGGAAGGAGAGGCGAAGGTGTAGTGCTTCGACTTCGGATACAAAGCGTGTCTGTGGCTTCATACTTCACTTCGCACCATTCCCTCCACAAGGCTTTCATGCGCTCTTTGAAGTAAAGGAAGAAGTTATGGTAGAATACGGGGTTGACATAGCATTAAGAATCTACGGGTTTATTCACATTCATTAATACATTCATTCACACGGGGTTTATCTCTCGGTTTAAGACGACGCAGAACTCCGTGAAGAAGAACTTCGTAGAATTTATGCGACTCCTGCGATGATTGGTATGAAGGAATTATACAAGTTCGGAGCAATGCATGCATGGTGGGTTTATAAACATTGGCGCTTGTGGAATTTAGTATGCGAAAGGAGCGTGGCGTGCGACGAGGTGTGAAGCGATGCGAGCACGAAATGAAACAAAAACTTTTTTTTGAAAGAAAATGACGCAAGTATTGAATTCCGTGGCAGATAAAGCCGAAGGTGCGACTCGCAAAATTACAGGTGTGATTCCTATGGCGATTCGTGCTCCGATTATAAACATCGTTAATTCCGATATTGTGTCCTCGATTTTAATCTGCACGATGGCGATCGCATTAATCGTGGGCATAATCTGTATTATAATCTACGCTGTAAAGAAGGATAGTACCTGGAAATCTCGTGCCGTTCTTGCTGGGACTATTCTCGTGTCCGCGTGCGCGGTATAGGGCGGGATAAGCTTCTTCAATAAAGTAATCGTCTGAGAGCAGAGAAGAACCACTTTTTAAAAATTCGATAATTTTTTTTGAGGAAAGAAAAACCATGTCTTCAAGCAATCCGATTGAACTCGGCAAAGAGTCGTACTTTTAGACCACGAATTATTCCACCAACACTTATCCTGTGATTTCTTCCATCGTCGCTTCACAGATTCCTCTCGCCAATGTATTCAACGGGCAGAGTGCGCTGGTTGAAGCCATCGGCACAATGACGTCGAATGGTACACAGACAGCAAACGTCCAATTCTCCCAGATTCAACAGAAGTTTGATTTCAAGATGTATAAACTTGTTAGACCCAAGGTTATATTCAGCAGCTATCTCGCAAGACAGTAGCCGGATAATGGAAACCTGGTTTAAACCTCGTCTTATTCACAGCAGGTGTAGTTCAAGATTGATTATGACCCGTGCTGTATCGGAAGCATGTTCCTTTTGCTCACTCTCGACCTTCAAGTTCGCGACCTCCTGAGCGGTGTCGACGTGTATGGATATTCCATTGGAAACAACAGACAGAAAATTACTATTGACGCTAAAGACATCAAGAGCATTCAATTCGCTTATGGCACCGACTTCATTTACCACTACATCAAGTCTGTATCCCTCGGTTGGGCTAACACCGGCGGAAACTCTCCCATCTTCCACCAGGAAGTTCCCATTGAAATCGCGAAGATCTATCACTCTCTTCTTGTTGAACCAGGCATGTCTGAAACCATCAAGCGTGCTGTTCGTGAGGATATGTTCATCATCGGCCACGATCCACACAGACAGTATGGAAGCTATTCCTTCGCGCTTAAGAACCCCGCTTCTATCCGCCAGCAGTCTACCGTGTAGAAGAACAATGCTTTCACCTTCAGCATTAATGGTGCATATCCAGCGGAGCAGAGCAACAACAACGTCGCCGCCGCAGAAGTCGCCATGTATTGGAACGACACTGAAATCAAGGAAGTTGGCTATGGTTCTATCACGAACAACAACGGTCTTTCTGAACGCAGGAACATACAGGCGACCTTTGCCGACCCTAAGAGCCAGGGTTCTGTCCTTGAAATTGAATACGATGTGAACCAGAATAAGGACAAGAAGCAAATCAAGAGCATAAACATGGCAAACACCCTGTATTGGCGTTTCGGTACGAACGATACTTCTATCGCTCTTGAATACGACTCGAACAAGGTCGTTATTGAAAACATGAATATGCCAATGTATCTCACTTCCAATATCGACACTCTTTTGTCCAACATCGATTTGGATTAATGCGCCAATGTTTCAACTGGGAATGAAACCGTGTATGTAGTCCCTACTATAATCTATGACGCAGAGCAGGTATACTTCCGGATTTATGTCGTGTCTAAAGCCACGCATGGGTACTAGACTTTCACTCCGTCCGAGGGTCCAGCATTTATTCGTGTCGCGTCAGGAGCGGGGGCAACCACTGCTACCGATCCTATCGCATGGTTCGGATACAGCGACTCGAAATTCACCATTACTACGAAGACCGGTGCCTAGACCGCTTCCACGCTCGCGTTCACTCTCGCTGCAAGGACCGGGAGCTTCACCGATAAATAGAACGATGCGATGTTCTACATTGGAAGCAGGATGTACTACGAAGGAGATAAAGTCCTCGTTGATTCCTATCTTACGGGCAACACGGGAATAATCCCGTCTGAAGTTGGAGATGCGGGCACGAATCTATCCAAGGTGTTCGTCTCCAGCATTAACAACTACGATTCGGACGCGGCACAAATCACTCTTCTTGACCTCGTTCAATAGACCGTCGCACAGATGGGAAGCTATCTTCTCCAGACTTTCAACGCGATGTCTCCTCTGATGTAGCACGCCAATATCGGATACCTTAACCTTGAGGTGAAGCCATACGAGGAGAATGACCTCGCTCTATACAGTGTCGATATCTACAGGACTTTCATCTCCAACAGGGACTTCGTTCCATCCGGGGATAATGCCATGTCTGTATACAAGTATAATGCCTCGATGCTTGCCAACAAGCAAAACGAGGAGAACTATCCGGCGATTAAGAACGTCGATGGAATGTCGATTCATACCTTCAGAAAGGTCCACGGCATTGTCGACTTCTACTTCCCGCTTCAGTTCCTGTTCATCTGCCAGGGCATTAACACCTCGTTCCCACACTACGCTTGTGCCGCGCAGAGTTTGATTGTCCGCTTCCAGTTCTGCAATCCGCTCGCTTTCATTAACACTTCCATCAGTGTTAATCCGCTGGCTCTTGACCCGACGGATTATTCTCGCAGAGAGCGTATTCTTAAGAACCGCGTGAAGACCCAGGATATCATCTTCAGCAACACCAACAATATGAAGTTTGTGCTGTTCTACATGAAGTATGTCTGGGTCCCACAGCTGAACCCTGTCCTCGCTGGATACAAATACTACAACTGGATTACTAACAACTACGAGAAGATCTACAGACAAGTCGACGCAAGTGGCACGGATGTAGAGCTGGCGCAGTTCAACAAGGCTAACTTCTACACTAACATTTGGATGTTCTTTGTCAACACCGAGACTCTCTACGTGGACCAGAACTCTGGCACCAACCTGGAGATTATCCCGATTAATGTAAACAAGTATCATCTCGAGCTTTGGGACCTTATGCGCTTCACCGCTGGAGGCAACGTCACCAGCCAGGGCACTAACATCGTGAACTTAAGCGACAACAACGTCAGCGCGAACTACAACAGTGTCTACAGCCTTGTCCCTGTCGACTCTCTTCAGATGGTCACGGCGAGCAGCATTAACATGACGGACCAAATCCCATTCCGCGCCCAGATGTTCACGCCATATATGCTTTATGAACACACCGGGATTAACAGCAGCTTCAAATTCAACAACCTTATTCAAATTCCTATCGACTCTGTCTTCTACCAGGAAGGCTTCCCGAACTGTATGTATTCTCCAGCCTATGCTCCTAACTTCACGATTAAGGCCTATCTTAAGAACAACGCATAGAACTTCGGTGTCATCATCATCCCATAGTATAAGAACGTCACGTATATTACTAAACACGTCTGCCTCCTGAAGTATTAGACCTCGAACTGAGAAGGGTGTGAAGAGATTGAAAAAGAAAAATTTTTTTCTTTGTTTTCAAACATGTTTTCTGACCTGTTTTCTAATGAAGTGTTTTAGTAAATAATTAAAGACCGTAAAGTTTATGGAAAGGATTAAACCTTGTTTGAACCTTTTGAAGTTCTCTTCAAATGGGTTTATCGCAAGAACATAAAGAACTTTTCATACACATGGCCTCTGAAAGACAACGTGAAAGCGATAGACTGTATTATCGGAAACACCGCCATATAGCTTAAAGCCACCAAACATGTAAACGAGGATAAAGAACTTGATTACTTGCGTGGTGAAATCGCCCGACAAGGACTTCCGTATGAAGCGAAGTTAATAGTCTGCGATAACGACCTGTATGCTAAACTACTTGCTAAGTGCGAGTTTAATACCCCGAGTGTTGAACTCCGGCCATATCAAAAGGAGTTTATCGACAAACATCTTGACGGGATTTGTTCTCATAGGATTAGTATTGTAAACTGTTTCTGTCGCTTTGGAAAGAGTTTCCTGATGAGATACATCGCGGATATATTCAGATGGGAAGTGTCCATTATTACAACCAAACCCACGGAAACGACCGGGGATTATGCTTTTGACGGTGTAGTGAGTATACAGTATTTAAAACTTCATAATTCAGAGCGAAGCTCTTCGGAGCAAGCTCCAGACACCCAGCTTCATGACATCGTTTTCATCGACGAGCCATAAGAAAGCTTTATGACGGATTTAACAGAAGCGACTATAGACCTCGGCAACTTTAAGCATGTAGTCTTCTTCACAGGAACGAGTGAGAAGCTGGAGTGGTATTTGAAGATGAACGCATATGAATATTATCTCGCACATTACAACTTTGGAGACTACATTCAACGCCCTATTCCTGGTTTTCCTAAGATACATTTTCATCTTGGTGAAAGTAAAGAACCTGGACATGGCATAAGACTCATCTTCAATAGAAAAGGAAACAGAAAATAGTGCCGTGAAGAAGCCGCTACAAAAGGATGGAAGTTTTAATCCGCCGTTGATGAAACGGATATAAAACTTGACTCTGCCGAGGGAACATATCTGCTTATAGTTCAGTATACAACCGGGGCTACAATCCCTAACTGCTTCGTGGTTGAAGACAGGAATGAATCCTTTACAGAGTAAGACATACAGCTTATCTTCCGATGCTTCAATCAAAAGGATGTAAACATAGAGCGCCATGTATACTTTAAGAACCTCACTGTGTATAAACAAGTATTAATGTATTTATACAGACAAACAGACCGTGTCTTTCTCAATGGTGAAATCGCCAAGGAGTTCTTCGCCGGCATTGTAAACCCTGAAGACATTGACAAGTGCGAGTTTGGAAGAATGGCCGTGGAAATGACCAAGACCAAGGCCAAGGACATAATGAACAGACTAATTGAATATCACAAGTCTCACAACAAAGGCGAGAGACGGGCACGTGAAATGAAGAAGATGGAACGCTTAAGAAAAGAAGTAGAACGAAAACCAAACGCTGTTCACACCAAGAAGACTTTGGAAGAAATGTAAAACGCGCTTTAAGGACAGGCCTCTCCTGCGTGGCTCACTCTCATGGGTCGTATGCTCTCTGCTTTAGTCATGGCAGCATACAAGGAAGGAATCATGAATGAAGCCGTGAATCATGTCAACAAGTATAATCACGACATGGACTGTGAATGGATGTATGGCGCCGTGAAGGATAAAGCCAAAGTGTATGAACAATATCTTTCCTTCAAGTTTAGTGCCGATGATTATGCCACGAAAGAAGACGTGGAATTTGTCGACGATTTATGCCAGATTATAATCGAAGGGTGCTATGACGGTGTGAAGAACAAGTTCTTATCATATGTTTATGAAATGATAAGGACGCCGCTTTCAAAAGAGAAATATGAAGAGATGAAAGAATTGTTTATGACGACAGATATTGAAAAGAAATAAAACGCTGAGGTGTTGACACCATGGGAAGTTGCTGAAGAGATGGTAAATGCATGCGAAGAATGCGGGGTGTTGAAGCCTGGAACTAAATGTTTGGAACCATGTTGTGGAAAAGGCGTGTTTGTAGCCATCCTGCTCTTGCGAGGGTATGAAGTTGATTACAGCGATGTGTCTCCTGCCAATGTATAATTCTGCGACATACTTACGGGGAGAGAAGGAAGTATAAAAGATGCTCTCACACGCGATGACTACGCTGAGTATGATCTCGTGATTACAAACCCACCTTATACTAAGGAAAATCCAAACACTTAAAGCAGGCATCATCCGACCATTTATCACTTGTTTTGTAAAGCAGCGATGAAAACAAAAGCTTCGTGCTTCCTTGTAAAAACAGCTTTTTGTACCGCGACGACAAATGCATATAAATCAATAATCGAATTTAGACACGATTTAATACCACATCTTCAATACAAGAAGTTTTATACAAAGGATACATTCAAGGGTGTAAACATCTAAGGTGGTGTAATGTTTTATGTATACAATTCCGAGTATGAAAACCCCATATAAGATGAGTTTATCAAGGAAGAAGGAGTCGAGATTAAAACATATGAAGAGAGTATATTAGATTAATTCCAATATTAATAAAGAACTCCAATAAATGCTAAGGATATTCGTTTTGTTGAGGAACACTGTGAAGGATATATCCCCTGCCATATGTCTTATGAAAGAATTAAGTATTTCCCACGCGATTAAGTGCCTTATCCAACCGACTGTTATTATCTCGTCTTCCCTGCCGCCTATGGTGGCAAAAAAGTAATCAATAGATTTATTACCGTGAAGCCAGGCGAGTGCTTTAGTAGAACATTTGTCGGGTTTAAAGTCAAGGATGAAGACGAGGCTAAAAGACTTGAAGATCATATCAAGAAGTATATACCTGAAATTGCTAAATTGAAAAGAACACAGCATATTCAACGGGATTACTTCCGTGTTATTCCGAGGATGGAGTGAAGCTCTGAAGAATGAAACTTTAAGTAATTTAATTTTTTTCATAAAATGTCAATATGTGCTATCTACTGTCCCGAGTGTAAATTCTGTACTGGATTTTAAGATACTCGCTAACGATGTCATAAGCCGCTATAATCCCCACCCGAAGGCCATATTAAAAACTGTGAAAACTGCCAAGATTGTATATGTTGTAAAGACTGTGAGAATTGTATCGAGTGCCACGACTGTAAAAAGTGCGAAGACTGTACCAAGTGTTATAATTGTTCAAGCTTAGAGAGATGTAAGAGATGTTTTATGTCTAGTTCTCTTTAAGATTGTAAAGAATGTGAAGCCTGTGTAGCATCTTGGGAACTATTTGATTGTTTTGGTTGTGGTGAAAGTGATCATTGTAGGGAATATGGTGGCTGTAATTTGTGTTGTAATTGTGAAAATTGCTTTTAGTGTGAATCATGTGGAGACTGTAAAAAATGTGAATATTGCTATAATTGTGATGGTTGTGAGAATTGTAAATACTGCGAAGAACTAAACGACGCTAAAGACATGATAGGAAATATGCCACAAGAAGAATGGAACAAGCTTTCTGAAGAGGAGTAATTAAAAATTCGTGAAGAACTTGATTTTAACTTTGATTGAAAAAGTGTGTATATTTTTTTATATTAAAACCATGAATTATCTTAAAGATCTCTTTCCCATGGATGATACCGATCCTTAAAACAACGATATGAAGCAGCCTAGAGATCATAAAAGGTACGAAGATAGGCTGAAACGGTTTGCAAATCCCTTTTAATTCTGGTACGAAAAAACTGCATAAGCGGGCATTTATTAAAGATAAATAAGACTTCTTGAATAGTTTGTACTAAAAGACAGGAAGGAAGCAGTGAAAGATGGTTCAATAATAAATTATATGAAACGAGCGTTCAATGAGAGTTTGAAAATCTTGGTACGGACACCAGATCTATAAGTTAAGTAGGAACCATGGAAAACAGACTTAATAATAAAATATTTAGATGGTGTTGACGATGTAATAAAAAAGCATTTGAACAACTTGAAAAACATCTACGACGAAGAACTACAAAGCCGGGATAAATGGAGAGAGGCTCTAAAATGCAACCGTACGAGAGTAGAGATGCTAGAATTAGTGAGAGAGGTGCGACCTTTGGATGTAGAATTATTTACATAAATTGGTGAAAGAGTGCCAAATGAAATCACAGTATTCATGCGGGGTTAGCGTTATAAAAATGATGATGATGTAGTAGTTGATGAAATATTAAACACGATCTAAAACAAAGTCGAAAGTACACAGATGAATGTGAGGTAATTTTATATGAATACGGATAAAGATTTACTAAAGTATTTAAAGGAGTTCTTTTAGAGGCTGGTTTGAATACGTAAGAGCAATAGCAATGAACGTAGATTTTTTAGTCAGCCGAGCTGACCCGAAATTTTCCTCTGGAAAATTTTTTCTTCCTCTTCACACACATGCGTATCGAGTTTTCATACGGGGCATTTGACTGTCGCCATATCGACAACAACCTACGAGTCTATTTCTACAAACCGAACGGGATTTCGAGGGCGATTCCACACTTCTCTATAAGAAACGTGTCCGAATGGTAGTATTATACGTTTTCTACAGGGTTTGTAATCTCGCTTTCAGACTCCCGCACACATCGAGCATTTGTATTCCATAAGCGACGTGTGTATGCACTCTGTAGATAAATCGTAGATTGCTTCTCGTGCGGCGCCTCCTCTGCCGAGTCGGCAGATACCGGGTCTCCGACGTGGCTTTTCACACCGTGCTCTGTTTATCGTCTTTAAGACAGGTATATTTCCAATGTTCAAGACGGATGTTTTAAAGCGAGGAATAAGAACATGGTTTTATTGGACGACACACTCTATTGTTTTGATACAGAGATTACACCCTTGTTTAAAGTCCCAGTAAAAAACATGTAAAACTACGCGGTGTGTTTTCCGTATGTGGTGTGCTCTAGACCCCAATGTATTGCGGTGTGTTCGGTGGAGAAATAAAGCTTTATTTAATTCTCTCGCACAATACTCCCACAGGAAGCGTTTTGTGTACACACGGATATATACGATTTCATCTTCTTCGGAAGGACATATTCAGACAAGTCGTTAATTTCAACGAAATACTATCTTCAAATATCCCATGATATGAAACTGGAGTTAAAACTGGTTCCTTCATCTTCGTCTATGGACAGGATTTAAGACGTATTTTGTGTCGAGAACAAAAGCGCGATTTACTTCTTCTTTGTCTCGTATTACAAACACACGATTACAATGATGAAGATGCACAATGGTGAGTTCTGCTTGTTTAAAGACATAGTACCTTTCAAGGGAAGGCTCTACGTCGCAGGTGGAGTGCTGTGCGAGGATGTGGACCGGGTTAGATACGAGTTCATAATCCGCGATGAAAGTCTGTATAAATCCGGAGATTAATACTATGTTTTAAACACCCCGACGATGTGCCCGGACTGTATGTAGAAGAAGCTCGGGTTCTGGATGTGCGGAAGTGGTCATGCTATGTGCCAGAACTGTGCCTGGGGGAGAGACTGGAAGTGTTTCCTGTGTGAATGAAACGTGAAACCTTTTTTTATTTTATTGGCGATAGTTGAAGGAGTGCGACGATGCTGCGACGTCATACTCCGGATACACATGCTTGTATCGTCATTTAGCCCTTTAGAAAATCCAGTTTGTGAGCCTGGTCCCGTTTCAAGCATACGGTGGCGAATTACATAAATTCTGTAAATGTCGCAAATGAAACGTGGGCGTAAAGTTTCTTTTCTTTCTTTTGTGAAATGTCGTTCTAGCAAGAACTATCGTTTTAAATCGGTTCTGTAAACGAGGACGTTGCCCATCTGCGACATCCGATTCTGGTGTTTCCAGACGGAGGCTTTATCCCCCTTCCAGAGTGGGACACTCCTCGCAAGTATTTAAACTTGATGTAGTTCACGTTGAAAGACATCGAAGGAAAGAAGCCCAAAAACGCGTCTTAATACTTGTTTTTATTCTCGGAAGACACCCGTGTCCATATGGAGGTGTATGAAGTGGATCTACGCCTTGGTAGCGACATTGGCTGTCTTAACAAACTTGGTGTTCCAGATACACACCGTGTTCTAGACGTGGTGGAAACTATGTTCTAAACGCACGCATATATCTTCGTTGAGAACGAAGAAGGGACAAGGATTGTGTTGGATGTGAAACCTGGGGAAATAGACCGCACAGAAGAGATTAAGGATGCGGCTTTTCCTTCAAACTACGTACAAATCGGAGAATAGAGACTGTTCCTTCACGAAGACAAGCTCTACAAAATAGACGAGAACACGTTTTCATACATACCGTGTTTCAGCATTCCGACCAGAGGTGCGGATCGATATCTCTTCCTCAATAGAAACACATTACTCTTCCTCAAGTTGGACCCGATAAAGGGATACACCGCTTCCATGGCGAAGGGTGTAGAGAATCTTCCGCCGGAGTACAAAGTCGAGTATACGGACAGTGCACAAGTGAAGAGAATAGAGGATATTCCCTAGACGTCGACATAAAGGGTCTATGTTCCCTTCCCAGAAGAAGGCCTCGTGAATGTCGTCGAAGTATACGAGAGCGAATATAGACTCGTCGATACATACTCGATGTGAAATTGTAAATTTTTTTCCCATCGTATGACAATGCGAACACTAGAATCCGTTTACTTCAAGGGTTTTGAACCCAGGATTTAAGGAAGCACTCTCTCCATCGAAGGAAAGGAAACCTACCTTCCCTTCATACCCGATTTTGCGGAGATACTTAACATCGATGAAAAGCCGTGTATTCTTCTCGAGCACGAAGGCTGCCTTCTCCTCACGAATGAAAGGGGCGAGTTCCTTGTGGATGAATAGATCTTTCCCAAAACACATTTTAGAGTCTATACATTCGCCTTCAACCACGTTCTCGCACACGACGGAGAAACGCTCTATCACGCGATTTACACAGAAGGACACTTCGCACTGGACAAGGTTTAATTCAACGTAAAATGCGGAGCTTTATTCGGACACGCAACATCGCGCAATCTCTTCTTCTTTGTTCATGAAAATATGGATGGGCTCGAAGCATGGTATGCAAACGAGCATACAACACAGTCTTTCGCTGTGTAAATTCCACATGGATATGAATACGCAGAGGAATTTGAAGCGGCGTATGAACAGAGCGGTCTCGATATCTGGGATAGAGACGGAGACCCGGAGATTGAAATAAGCTTCGGATTAGAACAAAAGGTGAAGTTCGAGCAAAAAGCCGGAGAGTAAGACAACACACTTCGACTGGTTTGAAAATGTGTGTAAATTTTTTTTCTTTTGTGCGATAATGGGAATCAAAGGTTTATTCCACCAGTTTAAACACAACGCAAAAAAACACCAAGACTTTGTTTTTAAACCGAAGACTTTAATCGATTTTTCGAACATAATTTATCAAGAATTTCTCACGGTGAGAAATGCGTAGATAACACCCCGTATTAAACTCGACATATTAATGTCCTTTTGTAGGAAGATTGCGCGACATCCAGAAAACGAATACTACATCGTTTTTGATCCGATGTCCAATTCAACGAAGAAGATCGAGATCGATCTCTCGGAAATAAACAAGACACTATACGGGTTTACATTAAAGTATATAGACGATGATGGACGCACGCTCGAACTCTACGCTCCAGACGGAAGGAAAGTGTCGTCGTATTCAATTCACAAAGGAAATCGTAAGATTCGTATGCGACAAGTGAACAAGACACAGACACAAAGCAACATATTAAAAGTACCTTTGTATAATTTCATGATTATAAGAAAGTACTTCGCAGATGCGAAAAACGTTCACATCCTCCACTCTGCATTCAACGCAGACGAGGTGATTAAAACACTTTGTAAATAGTTTTTATGCGACGGTGTATCTCCCAAGGATATTACTATACTTTCAAAAGACAGCGACATGCTTTTAGATGGCGTGTCCGTACAAAACAAGGATCTCTTCTTCTCCCCGGTCTCTGTCTGCAACAAAGACAGGATTTATATGGCGGGATGCGATGTGTGTGATACCATCGTACCTTTGAAAGATCTCCAGAAAATGACACCGGAAGAACTCGAGACACGGCGCCGACGGGAGATAGTACAGCGACATAATCTCGCACTACTCTTCGCAGAGATCTAGTACAACTACTACGACAAGATTCATTTAATAGGGCCGGAGATTCCTTCTTTTAATGAGTACAATTTCCAAGATATTGTAATGACGTATTTAGTGTACCACCAAGGAGTGCTTCATTCACAGCTCTAAACACTACTTGAATTAAAGCGCGACTACAAGCATTTCGTAAGGTGTGAAAATGAACAATTTGTGCGATACTTCAATAGAGCTCTTCACAACGAGGAGTTCAAGGTTTTAATGTACGAAGAAGAACGCAGTGTATTAAGACATTATGAAAACATGATACAGAGCGTGTGAAAAACATAGTGTGTTTTTTTCTCCTTTTGAAAATGCCGGAGAAAGAAACCAAAGACGAACGTAAGAGCGAGTCCAAAGACGACACCACATCCGAGATTCCAAAGCGTGAATTAACCTGTGTTTTATGCCTTCGCAAAGAACACAGCGCATTTAAAGGGGGTGAAGACAAGTATTTATGCTTCCGCTGCAGACACGAGAAAGGAGACGATGTCGCAGTGAAGATATTAAGACGGAGGATTTACAACATGAATAAATCGAGGGTGTAGAAAGAGTGAAGATAAACCCGGTTTCTTTTTTATATACAAACACAATCGAAACCAGTGTTCAAACCTCTTTTTTATATACAAACAATGGGCAAGATAATTATAAACAAAACGTTCACAGTCGAGAATATGGCCCAACTTGAAGATGGGAATGAATACAAGGATTGTACCTTCTTCGTGACCGAGGTTGCAAGCGAGAGATAGTTCCAGAAGATAAACCAAGGGAAGATCCACAATTGTATCGTTATGTATAAACAGCCATCTCTCGCCAGCGATATAAAGCCTTATGTTCTCGCGATATTAAACAGCGCAGGAAAGACCATATTCAAGATGACAAACGGAGAGAATGGAAACTATGAAGAAACGGTGGACAGACTACTCTGTAATAATTTCTATTGTGAAAACGTAAGTCCGCCGGTGTATACATACTTCTTCAAAATGGGCGATACACAAAGTGTGGACTTCGCTTCCTTCTACAATCTCAGCAAGCTTCCAACGATATCCTTCGACTCGAATATAAACCAGAATGTAGACTTCGCATAAATCTACGATTTAGAAATGCCGACAGAACGGGTTGAATTCAAGCGGTTTTAATTTTAGATTACAATCCGTTCTGCACCGGTGTGCGATGCGGTGTTTTAGAACACGATTATATTCGACGGTGAAATTCAGGAAGGCACCGCCATCGCTTCACGAGAGGCTATAATCCTCCGCAAAATACAGTGCGCGGGTACAGAACTACGCGGTGGTAAAACAACGGTGTAGAAAATCGAGTTCAAAAACGGGACATTAAAGTTCTATAAAAACGGTGTAGAAACGAAAGTGTAGTTCACCGTCGCATCGAGCCCGAGTACAGAGCTTCTTGGAGATGTTGAAGTGGACAGGGTATATGGCGGGAGGTTGTTGTGGGTCTGACGTAGTGGTGTGAAGACTCAAGGAGAATTTTTTTCATTAATTTACATAATGAAACCGAAGTCTTCCCTTGCCGATTACATGGACGCAAACTCGCCTGAATACCAGTTTTGTAAACAGTATTTCAGCGAGTTCAATCCCGTGGGATAAGTGCTTCAGTCTTATAACCAGGTGTATGAACACTTGAGAGATATCATTTAAAAATTCAACCTTCAACACATCTTCAGACCAACCGACAGAAAAGAGCAAGTGTATTTGTCTATTAAATTGCTTCCTTCCAAAGTCTTTCTTCCTGGCGAGAACGATATGCCCCTCACGAGCATACAGGCGATGGCGCAGAAAAAAGACTTCATGTGTGGCTATGAATTTGACATTGTATTTACCTTTTAACTATTGACAAACCAAATCTTTGAACAGAACCTTCAGACCTTTGTCGACAAACTGAAACTTCAACACGGCGAAGGACACATGATAGAACATTATGAAGAATACATTAAATACAAAACCAAACTTCAAGAGACTTTTGAGATTAAAGCCGGGAAGCTGACCTTCAAGTTGCCCGTGATGTAAATGTCGTCTTTTGACCCCGCAGTGAAGATGTCTCGAAGACAGAAGTATGACGCGGGATTAGACCTCGACGACAAAGGAGGGAATATAGTCTTGAATGGCGTGTCGTGGAATATCCAGAACGGATTTTCATATCCTTTCAACAAACCTATTATCGCGAAGAGCACGATTACAGGACAGGTCGTAAGAGCAGACTATCTTTACCAAGCAGACGTCGAGTTTGGAAACTCGTATTAATCCATCTTCATCCTCTTGAAGGAGAAGTCGAAGGAAGACAAGGTGAAAGGCCTCGCTGTGAACTTTGTAAACGACCTTGTATTGAACTTCAAATAGAGACACGATTTCAACTTTGGAGCACATGATAATTTCATCCCCGTCTCTCTTCTCTTCAGAGCATATGGCTGTGAAACAGACACAGAGATGCTTTAATACTGCAATCCAAGAAACGATCTATAGAAGACGCTCTTCTTCTTGGAAATATGCCAGCATGGAAACCACCATGTGCGCTTGATGAAGAAGAGGAAGATGTCGCAGATAGAAGCCTTGTATGTAATCGGGAAGATAATCGCGCGTGAATAGCCAGAGAATACAGACAAGGACGCTTTCGAGTGTATATAAAACGCTCTGTATGGGCTTTCTAAATACATTTATCCTGTGGAGATAGGAAAAGAGTCTCCTTACTGTCAAACACTCGGCGAGATATGCGAGTCTATATTCGATGCTTTCAACTCCGGTAAATTCACCGACAGAGATGTGCTTTACAACAAACGCGTGGTGACAGTGGGATAATAAATCATCGCAGAACTCAGGGGTAAAGCCAACGATTCATTCAAGAAGGCTACAGAGATAATTAAACCCGTGATTTAATAATATGATTTCAAAGCCTTGAAAACTTCACCTTCCCTTCTCAAGGACGCCCTCGAGAACATGGCGGTGTAGTTTTCAGAGAATTTAGACAGGAGTATAAAGAAGTCTTTCACAAACACGGACAATTCCAAGATTATGAAAAACCTTGAAGAGTTTAAGTCTGAACTCCTTTCTACACAGCAGAAGAGAGAGATAGTAATAAAGCCACCGACAGCTGGCGGGAAACTAAAATACGACCAGCGTCGTGTCCAATAGGCTTTTGCGGGCTTCATCTGCGGGATTACCACACCCGAGTCTGGAGCCAACATAGGGCGCTATCTCTCTCCAGTGATTTACACCTTCATTACAATCCCGACTTCTCCCGCGCCAGCGACAGAGTTTATAACCAAGCATAAGAACTTTGTGAAAGAGCGTGAAAAGGGGAAGCTTTATTTCAGTGTGAAAGTCAATTTCAATATCCTTGGATTTGTGCGTGAAGATGTGTGGAAGGCGTTTTACAATGACATCATGAAATGGCGCCATGAACATGCTTTTACGAACGGAAAGGGAAGCTTTTAAGACGACGCAAACCAGCTCTTTACTTCCGTGTATTACAACATCGACAAACGCGAGATTAATGTCATGACAGACAACGGGAGGATAATGACGCCCATTTTCAAGAGAGAAGTCGTGAAGAATGGAATCCACAAGAAGACCATGCGCAAGATGCTTGAAGATGGCGACGCTCTATACATCTGCCCAGAAATGGCAAACAATTTTGTGGTTGAAGAATATTGGTTAGAGCCTGAAGTGGACAAGCGTATAAAGTGGTTCTTTGCCCCGCTTGGAATGTAGGGTCCTGCCCCCGCTTCTGTGCCGTTTATTAATCACTCGAATGGGACACGTTCAGCGTATCTCACTTCTCAAATGAAAGCGACACAGGAATAGATGGTGTCGAATTATCACAATGTATACACGCGCAATATGCTCACGCTTAATTAAAACCAAAGAGACGTGATTTAAACCGTGGCGTAGAAAGTGCTGTAGAAAACGACACCATATGGCCAGTAAGTCTTCATGGGATGGATGCCGTATTGCTACAACCAAGAAGACGGCCTTGTTGTATGCGAGGATTTTGTCGAGAGATATGGCTGGGCTACAACCCAGTATCTATGCTATGATGATGACAAGTAAGGAGTCGGTGAATAGTTCACGATGGCGCCGAGGAGAAAGGAAGGATATGATTACACGAAGGTAGACCAGAGTGTATCCGAGGTTTCAGAAATGGGTGTGAAGATAAAATACAACGACGTTCTTATCGTGAAGTCAAGACAAGTGGAAAACGACTGGATAGACCAAAGCACTGTATACAACTAAACACAAGAGGGAGAATATGTGTGTGTATCGAACGTGAACACATACTCTCTCAACAACGCCAACAACAGGAAAGTGGTCAGGCTCGCTTTTGGGCGTAAACCATCGAAGGGAGACAAGATTACTTCAAAGAATACACAGAAGAGCACTATCGCTAAACTTGTGCCATCGTATGAATTGCCGTATACAGACGAGGGTTTGACACTGAATGCTATACAGAATTACTACCCTCCGATGAAGAGAGAGACATATGGCCAGATTTTAGAGCCGTGGACTTATCTGTGGATTATACAAAACTGTATGAAAACGAAGGCCCTTCAAGCGGAAATATCCTCCGATTAGCGCCTTGAATACATACACGAATTATAAGACGTGAAGCTGCCGAAGCTTTACAACCAGTATAAGAACGAACTATATAATCACCCTGTCATCCTCGCAGCGCCGATTGTTTACACCGTGTAGAAACACCTTGTAGACGAGAAGATTAGAGTCAGGAATGATGACGGGAAGTGCGACCCGATTACAAAACAGCCTCCTGCCGGGAAGAAGAGCAATGGTGGCTTGAAGATTGGAGACATGGAAAGGATGGCGATTGGAGCCAGTGGTGCAACAAATGTATTAAAGTCGTTTTATGGACCCTTGTCTTCTCACACGACTATACACATTTGTAAGAAGTGTGGAAATACCGAGGTCATATACAACAGGATGAGACAACAGTATAGATGCTTGAACTGTGGCGACATCCCAGAGACAGATATTATGACAGTGAACCACTCGTATAATTAACGCTTACTTCAACACATCTTCTTTGCCTCGGGTGTGAACCAAAAGTTTGTGGAATGAAATGTGCGATATTTTTTTCAAAAAAGAAATGTCAGTGTTTTATCTCACGAATAAATCCAATACTACAGTCAAGCTCTCTTCCCTTGGTACAAACGGGAAGAATATGCGCATACAGAAAACCGGGCGTTAAAGCACGGGCGCTGGTCGTGTGTATATCACAGAAGACAGATACTACTATGACGACCCGACTCGAGTCTACTCTGTGTCGAGGCCCGAGCTCAGGTTTATATACAAGGACAGTCGTCTGAAGACTCCGTCTGATGACAATGCGGTGGCAGAGTGCATTGATACAGCCAAGCATGTTCTCACGTTTTATGATCCTGAGAATATACACAAGGAATTATTCGAGGTTAAAATCGAGGGGCGTGATGCGATGAAAATAGCAACTATAAACGCACCCAAAGAAGAGGCATGTGTCAAGTTTTCAAACCTGAGTATAAACCTGCGTTCTACTTCCGAGTCTGTATCGCACGGCGTCAAGTATAGTGTGAAGAGGATAGAAGGGGATTTTACCCTTGGTTTCGACCATGTATACATCGCCAGTCCTACACCCGTGTTTATACTCGCCGGTGAAAACATATCTCTCTCCCACGTGAATGTCTACTCTGTCGACACTGTGATAGGAAGTGGGTGTGAAGACTGTGAAATAGGCTCCGACTCAAACGTTGTTTTAGGTCCCGGCTGTAAGCATGTATCTGTCGGTGAAAAGTGCAGCGATATAATCATCGGCGCAAACACACACAACGTGGAAATTGGAAACGTGTGTTCTTCTGTGGAGATAGGTCCAGAAAGTGGACACGATGGACGCATTGTCCTTTACGACGATGTTCACCACGTTCATCTTCCCGCACACAGCGCAGACAAGGGACAGGTTATAATCGAAGCCGGCTGTGGAGCTAAAGGCGGGAAGCTTATCGTGAAAGGAGCCTGCGCACAGGGCACTGTGTTGAAAGCGAAGAATGAAGCCTTTGCTGAAGGCAAGGTTATAATCAATGGACATGAAAACGATGATATCTTCTTGGATGGAGTCGACGAAGGCATTTTCGAGTGAGACTGTCGCTCACTTGTGAGTGAAAATGCTCACGATAAAGGTGTGTTTGAGTGAGACTGTCGCTCACTTGTGAGTGAAGTTCGGGTTTTTTTGAAAAACAAATGGGCGCAGTAATCGACTCTGCGACCGGGTTTGCGACGTGGGTTTTAAGCCCCGGTTATAATGGGGGTGATAAAGACGACGAAATTTTAAACTTGGATGATCTCGCAAATAGGATCAAAGATCTAACAGATGATAGTATCTCTTCGAATATAGAGATTAATTTAAATGATCGGATTAAAGAAATATTATAATAAATTCACGTAGAAGTAAATGAAACAGATAAAACTATTAATTTAAGTAAATTAAAGTAAATAGATAATGGAGAAATGATCATTAATTAAATCTTGGATTATACCACGGGTATAAATGGAGTTAATACTCTCCGTGCTGAACTACAAAACAAAATACTCCCACATGATACTTATTCTGCATATGTGGATGCGTTTAAGGATATAATTAAATAATATGAATCGAGAAATCCATAAGAAATATTAAAATAATTTAAATATTAAAATAACAGAGAAACAAATGAATACAAAAATCTGGATATCGATTAATAATATAGAATTTTACATGTTATTTTTGAATATGTTCGTTCAACAATTGAAAAAATTAAATAAATAGAAAACCGAGATACATTTTCCAAACTATTTCAATTAGTAAGCGATGTTGTAGAAGATTTGAATAGTTGGATTTATTAATTCAATTATTTACCATAAAACGAGAAAGAAAAAGATAGTTGTTTTTACAGCGTAGAAAATAAACTTATAAAAGTAAAGAAATTAATTAATTTAATAAATACAAATGGTTTTATTTATAATACGGAAGGCTATATTACGGGTTCATGTTTTGTAAAAACGAAACCCGCCAATAATATTGAAAAAGAAATGTATGAACGTTTTCAAAGGGGCATGATTAGTTTTAATGTCCTCGCGCTTTATAATAAAGGAAAGTTAACAAAACAAAATATTTACGATCTAGAAAACTATTCATCGAAAAATCCCATCCTGGTAGAATTATAAAAGGAAGTCGCAAAACTATATTCAAGAGAGGATCTCACTCCGGAAGAACTATAAAAGCAGATTACAAAACTGTATTCAGGGAACAATCTCACTCCGGAAGAATTGGAAGAGAGGATCGCAAAACTATACACCAGGAAGGATCTCACTCCAGAAGAATTATAGGAGGATGCAGCATTATATTCAACGAAAAATCTCACTCTAGTAGAATTATAAAAGGTGATTGGAAAGCTATACACAAGGAACGATCCCACTGTGATAGAATTGGAAAAGGAAGTCGCCAAACTACATTCAGAAAAAGTATTATTAAGGAAGATTGTAGAACTAAATTCAAAGAAAAACCTCGCTCAGGAAGAATTGGAAAAGGAGGTTGCAAAACTACATTCAACGAAATATCTCACTCTGGAAAATCTCACTCCGGAATAATTATAAAAGGAGGTCACAAAACTGTATTCAGCGAAAGCAGCATAAAGGAAGACTAAAACCCTTTCAAACAAAGATCTCACTCCGGAATAATTATAAAAGGAGATTGTAAAACTCTATTCCGATGAAATTTTAATCGATCCGAAAACTCGTACATTAATTAATTAAATCCAAATTAAATAAGATATTATCGTAGCACTTAGAAAAAGGTTTATAAAAGAATCCGATATTAAAATATTAATGTAAAGCTAATATGAGCCTTTTATAAGTTTTACATTGCCTACTAATGAAGGAAGTATTAAATATGAATTAAATAGTAAAGGAGATCTTGTAAAATACTCCGAATTAAACAAGGACAGAGTAATGGAAAAATACTCCATTATTGAATTGCGCTACGATATGTTAACCAAACAATATTTCCCTAGCTATCGTAGCGAGTTTGACAAAAATAATAAAAAGGTAGGATGGTTTCCTCGGGATGAAAAATGCTCCCCTCCGAATCCATTTGACAGTTTTAAATGTCAATTTTCGATATACAATATAATTTAATTATGTGAAATTTCACTCTAATTATTAAAATAATATATTACGGAATATTAGCAAACTTTAATAGGGGATTAAGAAGAGCTTATAAAAGATTTAATAAAATCGATGGACGAAAGGAAAGAAAGGGAGAAATAAGAAGAAAATACTAAAAACACAATAGAATAAACAAAAGGATAAATAAAATAGCAAAAGACACGGTTTGAATTTACTTCAAAACCCGAATACAAATTGGTCTCAAATCTCGATTGAAACATCGCACGAGGGAAAATTTTTTAGTCGGCTCGAACCGACCCGAAAATTTCCTAAGGAAATTTTTTTTCTTCCTCTTCACATATAATGTCCTCTTCACACCTTCGGTATTCAGAGCCTCATTCTCTCGACCAATGTGTCGCCCGTTTAAAAGATGTATACAAATACTGTTAAATAGACTCTATACAACAAGCCCGTCTTGAAAACAAACTCGGCCTTGTGCTTCAAAATGTATAGACTTCAAACATTACAAAGTGTCCGCTGATTTCGTGCGTGTAGTAGGCCGTGACGAGAAAGGTGGAATGTATTATAAATTAAGTCTACCATGACTACGACATGCTTACGTGCGATGTTGCTAACAATTTCTATTCATGGTTTTACAACCCGTCTTTAAAAGAGCTTCGCGATGTGGTTCGCCAAAACCCTGTAGTTTTAGAACAGGAAGAGTCCTCTTCTTCTGAAGAAGCCATGGACACGAAGAAGGACCAGGCCAGCTACATACGCAATATGGGCGGCTTTGTAAATCTCGATGAAAAGGGTTTTCACTAATACATTACTGCAGTCGATATCTCCTCTTCTTATCCAGCCGCGAAGGAAAGCAATAACATAGATAAGTCTTGTATCCTCAAGGCTGAAGACATGGAATATATCCTCACGCATAAAGACGAGTTTGGAGTGAAGGAAGTAAAAGCGTGGAAAGTGGTGGATATGTATTCACCGTATAAAGACGAGAATTTAACCGTGGATTTATGCTACGCTCCAGAGACGGAGACTATACGAGATTTGGGATATCGTGGTGGACACAAAGGCTATAGATGGAGGTTTTAACTCGACGACTTCATTTTCGATTAATTCTTCTTCGCTAAAACCAACATGCAAGTGAAGTATCCATTTGTCTTTCTGCGCCAAGGTGTGCGCCCCGATGATACACAGCTCCGTGCCGATGGTTTAACACCCGCGCATGAACCGTCGTCTACAACCTCGCCTTACACCTTCGCACCAAAAGCCCATTTACTTCTCGACTTCAGAAAGCGCCGTGGACTTGCCAAGAAGTAAGCCAAGAACAAGGCGCTGACACAAGACCAACGCGATTTCTACGAAGCGAAACAACAGGCGATTAAGATATTGATTAATTCAGAGTATGGTTCTAACGACGCAAGGTTCTGCACAGCGTATAATATGTTTGAGTCTTCTCTCGTGACCAAGCAAGCGCGCTATGCCATTTAAAACTGCCGGGATTTACTCTCTGCACCTGTGTGGGTGATTTATTCCCCAGAAGTGTTTGATGACTCTCTTCTTCACAAATACAACGATTTTCTTCAACGCTGGGTGCTCGACCCTGAGCCATTGATTCTTCATAGGAAGGGGAACTTGATTGTGAACGTGAAGATAGACCTTGTTTATACAGACACAGACTCTTCATACTTCTCTCTTCACCATCTTGAAAGTCGCCATGTGAAAGATGAAAGTATGAGACACTATATACTCACCACAGTATAAGGCCATTACAACAACTTCTTCTAATACTTCATAAAACACTCTATGCACAAGCTCTCTCTGGAGTTTGGGTTTGAACACGCCTTGTGCTCGGCTTGGCACATCACCAGGAAGAACTACTGTGGACAAGAGGTGGACAACATCACATGTGAAGAAAAGGACAACACCATTGTCCCACTGTGTGAAATTGCCGACAAAATGGATTTCACAGACTACACCACAGACGAGCTTTTTGAAAAATACAAAGAAAAGAAGCATTTGAAGATAACAGGACTGAAGATTATTAAAAGGAACATTACACCGTTTGGTGTCCTGGCCTATCTACGTGTGATGTAGTAGGCCTTGAACTAACGCGGTGAACTTGACATCTTCAACACCTTGAAACAACTCAAAGAAGAGTTTTATTCCATGCCCTTGAAAAACGTCCTTGAAAGAAAGAAGGTGACGGTGGCTTTTCAAAA
>Ga0310786_10002637_pt1 | contig 27069 bp, 22 predicted proteins | sample AusTroGonzalo_MG_FD_203881 | JGI IMG/M metagenome (GOLD analysis project Ga0310786, IMG submission 203881) | Bovine rumen microbial communities from tropical cattle in Woodstock, Queensland, Australia - Gonzalo_03 (v2) (version 2) | ecosystem: Host-associated > Mammals > Digestive system >...
TTCGTAGTGACGCAAAGTCTTTACGGTAACTTGCATCAACTGCGAGAACTCTCCGATTTTAAGTTTGGTTTTGTAGTTTGTCATCGTACGATTTTGGTTTAGATTCGAATCTGCTTAAAATATAAGGTCTGCCCTAAGGGACGAGTCAAGGGGTTTTGTTGAAAAAATTTGCCTCCAGTTTCATGACTCTTACAGGTCGGTCGGAACCTACCGCAAGGCTTGCACATAAAGTTTCTTTGCCGGTGTCGGCGAACCCGCATTTTTCCATCACGCGGCCCGAAGATGGATTGTCGAGAAAGTAATCGCCCCAAAGAGCGGTGTAGCCTTTCACATTAATACAATGGTCAACGACCAGCTTCATCGCTTCGGTGCAAATTCCCATTCCCCAATATGGGCGGGCAATCCAGTAGCCCACTTCGCATTCGGTTTCCGCAATTTTCAAGTTCGAGGCGGTTGATGGCAGATAGCCAACGCAACCGATGGGTTCATTAGTCTCTTTCCAGATGACGGCCCACATCCCTTCGCCGCTGAAAACCATGCGGATGATTTCTAGGCTTTCTTCTACGGACTTGTGCGGCGGCCAGCCTGCATGCGGTCCTACTTCAGGATCGCTTGCGTATTTGAACAACGCTTCGGCGTCGCTTTCACGCCAAGGGCGCAGTAAAATTCTATTCGTTTCCATCATTTCTTGTAAGTCTCGAAAAAATGTTTTAAGTGCTTCTGGATGATTTTCAAGGATTCCTTTTTGCTGCTTGGCTGCCTATCGACTTTAGAAAGCATAATTACGACGGGCGCCGTAAGCTCTAGTGCCAGCAATGCAGAGTCGCCTTTGGCGAGAATGCCCTTTTGCATCATCCCTTCGATAATTGCCTGGTACATTTTTTGAATGCCTTCGATTTGATGGCGCGTCGTGATTTCGGCGAGGCGCTCGTTGCGGAACTGCTCCTGCACTAAAAAGATGCGCATTTTGCGGATTAGGGGATCGCTCATGGTAAAGCGGATTTTCTCGACCGTTTCGTGAATGAACTCGTCGATGCTGTCGGGAATCCTGCCGATATTTTTGTCTGAACCGAAATTCTCTTCGTAACGGGCTTCTGCTACGTCAATCAGCGAATTCAAGATGTCCTCTTTGCCCTTGAAGTGCTTGTAAAGCGACGGAGCCTTGATGCCGACGTTTTGGGCAATCTGTTCCATGCTTGTCCCGTTGTATCCGTTCTTGGCGAAAAGCGTCAGGGCGGTTTCTAGGATTTTTTCTTTTGTGTACATGGGCGGGTCTCCGCGCGGTTTCCTATAGCATTGATTAGCTAATGAACGTTAGCTTTTTCTGCTTGGATAATTTAGCTAATGAGCATTAGCCTGTCAAATGGCAGTATCTCTATGAACGAAAAAGGTATGTGCAAAAGTTGCACATACCTGTTGCTCGTTGCTTGTAAATGGAATTTATCCTAATCAGTCTTTCATGCATCGGACTGATAATCCGTCGTTCTCGCTGTCCGCACAGACGCAGACCATTCCTTCGGAACCGTTGCCGAAATGAATCATTGTCGCGCAATTATTGTTTCGCGTGTCTATCGTCGATGTCCAGAAATAGGCGAAGCGGCCTGGTTCAAAGAAGTACTGGGATCTTGCGGAGTAATCCCCGGCGGGCAGGACGGTAAAGCCGTATGTGTCTTTTCCGCCACCCCAGCCAACGACGGCGTAGTCGAGGAATGCGGGGAATCCGCCATTTCCTCTTTCTGGCCATTCTTCGACTGCGGGCAGGCGCCATCCGGGAGGGCATGCGTAGGTTGCGGACTTGTATGTGTATAGACGGCCATACTTGTCGCAGTTTTCTTGCTTGTTTCCGTTGCACCAGCTCTTGATTCCGTCATCCATTTCGTAGTTGAGGTTTTCGGCCATCCAGATGCGTTCGCCGAGTTTGACGATCCTGTACGTTTTGCCGTCTCGCGGGTCCGTAAACGTGGAATCGTTTTTTGTTGAGGTTGTATCGGTTTGCGTTACTGTGGAATCGTTTTCGGGCTTTGAAGATTCTGGAACAGGATCATCGCTAACTTCATAGACGATTTTCTTGAACTTGATGAATTTGGCATCTTTGTCTTCGGCATTTATGTCAAACCAGTGGTCGCTATTGCACAAACAAGCTGTCACTGAAGCATGTTCCATTCCGCCATATTCGATTTCCAACGTGTCGTCAGAACGTTTTGTTAAAAGACCATCCCTGACAGCGCAGTAGTCTCGAACGTTCGAAATAAACACTTGGTAATTTTCCCCGTTATTGTGAAGGATGTATGCCTTGGGCAATTCTTCTAATGCTGCTGCAATGTCTGCGTCAAAGGCGGCTTGCTTTGATAACGCTATTTTATCAACAATCACTTCATCTGGATTGCAGGTGCCAATTTTAAAGCTCAGGTTGTTGCTCGAACTAGATTGCTGCTTGCGTGATGATGATTCAATGCCACCGTTGGGTTGCGATGACGAGGATTCCGGCTTTTGCATTTCGCTCGAAGAACTTTCTTCTTGGGCTACCGTGTTGTCGATTATCGTGGTTCCAGTCACGTCCGGAGAATCTGAACAGGCCCAAAATAGTGCTACACATAACGGAATCAGTCGTATTGTCTTTTTCATGCTCATTTCTCCTTCCTTGAATCCGCAGATTCTACTTTATCCGTAAGAGGGAATATTTGTAAGTTCATTTGATACACTTGGTCGATGGTTTGGCATTCGTTGGCGATGTCAACAATCTTTTTGCGGAAAATGTCGATTTCCTCGGTGATGCGGTCGTAAGTGGGTTTGTCGATGCCCATGGTGATGCCGGAAAAATTGCGTTCTTCCGCGGAATCCTTGATGATGGACCGTACCGCAAGTTCGCTCATTTTTCGGTTCATGGTGCGTATGGCAAGGGGGATGGTCTCCTTGGAGCCCCTTACCGTTTTTTGCGTTTGTTCGTAAGTCCCGTTTTCATTTTTCTGGAGCAGGTTCGCCTTGACGAGGAACTGCAGAATTTCGCGGACTTCGGCGGCTGTGACGCCTTGCCTTATTTTTGACGCGATCTCGCCATGCGTTGCTTTGGGCATGAGGGGCGCCAGTTCGCGGATAATGGGGCAGGCTGGAGTTTCGTAGTAACGGAACGCGTCCGCATCGACAATGCGGATTTTGTTCATGCGCGCTTCGCGTTCGAGCTCGCCCAATGCGGATTCTTTTTCGTCGTCGTTTTTGGCGTTCCCGAATTTTACGAGCAGGGCGAAATAGGTGTAGTCGAACCCTTCGAGACCCATGGCGCGCGCGACTTTTGGAATTCCCGGCTTGCTGAGGGTTGTCTGTCCGTCGCTGACCAGTTTCAGATACGCCGACGAAGCAAATCCTGCGAGACTTGCAAATTTTCGCCAGGTGAAATACGAGCATTTCTTGCGCTCGGCATAGAAATCTCGCATGTATTGGCGGTAATCTTGATATTCGGTAATCGGTTTCATACTTATAAAAATAAAACAAAAATTGCGTTTTTTACACTAAAAAGTGAAGATTTTTAATAAATAGTTTATACGAAATTAAAATATGAAACAAAAGCGTTTCATAAATATTTTTGGCCAATGGTTTTAGCTGTAATCTTATTCTCCGGAGTTGTGAAATGGGGGCTTTTGGTGGTTTGCAAGTTCTAGCCACATCCTCTTTCTAAAATTTTTTACCTATATTTCCCACGTATAACTAAAGCTAGGAGTCCTTCGGTTTTGCCGCAGGTCTTTCTAGTTTTAAAACAATTAACTAGTAACTATCGGGTTTAGACGAAAGGACGGACCTGATGGTCCTATAGACGAGAGACGAAAGATTTAAAACGGCGCATTGCGCAAGGAATAAAAGATGTCTGAATATTCTGAAAAAATGGACAAGGCCATTGAGGCCACAGAACGTGAATTTTCCAAGATCCGCGCTGGCCAGGCAAGCCCGGCTATCCTCAACGGCGTGCGTATTGATTATTATGGCACTCCGACTCCGATTTCTCAGGTGGCCAAGATTTCTGTGCCTGAACCGCGTATGTTGCTTGTGACTCCGTGGGAAAAGCAGCTCGTCGATGCTATCGACAAGGCTATCCTTGCTGCAAACATCGGCCTTACCCCGATGAAGGACGGCAACTGCATTCGCGTGACGCTCCCGATTCTCACGACGGAACGCCGTAAGGAACTTGCAAAGCTCGCCCGCAAGCATGCTGAAGACGGCCGCGTGGCAATCCGCAACATCCGTCGCGATGCTAACGATGCCATCAAGAAGAATAAGGATATGCCGGAAGACGAAGTCAAGAAACAGCAGGACGAAATCCAGAAGGCAACCGACAAGGCTATTGCTGAAATCGATCGTTTGCTCGCCGAAAAGGAAGCAGACATCCTCAAGGTGTAGTCCGGGGCTTGCGTGGCAAATCAACTTAGACATGTCGCCATTATCATGGACGGCAATGGGCGTTGGGCTCGTAGCCGTGGCTTGGAACGATTCTTGGGTCACCGCAAAGGGACTGAATCGACGATTGATGCTGTCGAGGTGGGAGTAAATCTCAAGCTCGAGCACATGACCTTGTATGTTTTCAGTTCCGAGAACTGGGGTCGTCCTTCCAAGGAAGTGGATTACTTGATGAACCTTCTCATTGAGATGGTTGTCAAGGAAATTCCCGATCTCATGGAAAAGAATGTGAAGCTTACGGTCATCGGCAATATGAACCGCCTTCCCGAAAAACCGCGTGCAAGTCTCCAGTCCGCAATTGATATTACTGCGAACAATACGGGCATGCAGTTGAACCTTGCCATTTCTTATGGTGGCAGGCAAGAAATTGTGGAAGCGACGAAATCCATTGCTGCACAGGTTGCCGCAGGTTCGCTCAAGGTCGATGATATTGACGAAACTTTGTTTGCAAAAAATCTTTATTTGAAGGGGGCTCCCGATCCGGATCTCGTGATTCGCACCGGTGGAGAATTCCGCCTTTCGAACTACTTACTTTGGCAGGCCGCATACAGCGAGTTCTATGTGACGGACACGCTCTGGCCTGATTTTACCAAGGAAGAATTCATGAAGGCTGTCGAATTTTTCAAGACCCGTGAAAGACGTTTTGGGAAGGTGTTGCATGAGTAATCTTGCGCAGCGATTAATCACAGCTTTTATCGCGATTCCGATTGTTTTTGTTTTATTGTGGTTCAACGATTTTAGTCGTATTGGCCTCATGTGTTTCTTGAGCGCTGTGGGCGCTTGGGAATGGGCTCGCATGGCATCCAAAATGTACGCCGGTCCTGATACGCGTTACCTCTCGTTTGCGTCTTCTCTTGCATTGACGCTGGCTTGGGCGCTCTCGAAGGGTGGCTACTTTGGACTTCCGGCTGTGCCTTATGTGGTGGGCATGACGTTCCTTGCCATCTTTGCGGTTTACATCGGTGTCGCGTATGCGAAAGTCGAAATAGACCACTTGTTCCCGTGGCTTGTGATGCAGCTCGGCGCCCCGCTTTATGTAGGACTTTGGGGTGGCATGAACGTGCTTATGATGGGCAACGGTCAAGGTTTTGAGCATTGCTATCCGTTCATCTTGGTGATGACTTCGTGCTGGCTTTGCGATACGGTGGCGTATTTCTTCGGAAAGTTTGCTGCAGGCAAGGGCCCGTTTGGTCGCCATCTGTTTGCTCCGAGCATCAGCCCCAAGAAAACTTGGGAAGGCTCAATTGCAGGTTCCATTGCAACGATTGCATGGGTGGCGTACTGGGTTAAGTGCAGTGCTTCTCTTGCTTCGTTCAATATGGAATTTTCGTGGATGACGGCGATTGTTATTGGCCTTCTCATTACGGTGGCAGGACAGGTAGGTGACCTGTTAATGTCTGCGCTCAAGCGTTGGAGCGGTACCAAGGATTCTGGCAATCTGTTTGTTGGCCACGGCGGTGTGCTCGATCGTTGCGATTCGTTCTTGCTTGCTGCTCCGGCTTTGTACTTGGTGCTAGACTTCTTACAGAAACTCGCATAATAACAAGTATTGTAAAATCCCCGACCGAAGTCGGGGATTTTTTGTATTGAAACAAAGCATCGGATATGGTTTGTTTTTGCTTTGTTTCGTGCTGTTTTATGTGTTTTGTATTTATAAACAGTCAAAAAGATTTTATAGACTTTTTCCTTCTTTTTGAAGTTCTTTAGATATGCCGAGCTCAATATCTTTATAGGAAACTTTTTCTCTGTTGTTTCCGATGGCTCGTAAAATTGCATAGCGAGCTACATTTGTGAGGGCGCCGCCAGAAAGCTCGAACCTTTTTGCAAGATTATAAAAGTCTATATTGTCGTCTAGGAGACGTTTATCTGGAAATAGATTATTCCATAGATGTTTTCTTTCTTCGCAATTAGGCATTGGAAAATAGACAATGCTCTGAAAACGTCGGGCGAAAGCATCGTCAATATTTGACTTTAAGTTACTTGCCAAAATAACAACGCCTGGATAATCTTCTATTCGCTGGAGCAAATAGGCTATTTCTTGGTTGGCTGCTCTATCATTTGCGTTGTTGGCGTGTGTACGTGAGCCAAATAAAGCATCAGCTTCGTCAAAGAAGAGTATCCAATTATGGGTTTCCGCCTGGTCAAAAATTCCGGAAAGATTTTTTTCTGTTTCTCCGATGTACTTAGAGACCACTTGTGACAAGTCAATTCGGTACACGTCCATGTTCATTTTAGAACCGATTAATGTGGCCGTTAGGGTCTTGCCTGTTCCTGGAGGCCCGTAAAATAAAGCTCTATATCCTGGTTTAATATTTTTGCACATACCCCACGTGTTCAATATGGTGTTGGAATTGGATATCCATGAAATGATTTGTTGAATATCCTCCATTACATCATTATTTAAAATAAGATCATCCCAAGTAAGTTTGCTTGTGATGAGCTTTGCTGGAAAATACATGCTGTAATCAGGCTTGTTTTGCGTGCCTGTTAATATATATTCGAGTGTTTCTGGTGCCACGCGTAAGGCTGCACTATTTGTAGGTTCTCCAGGTTCTCCGTATTCTAATGTCAGAATGCGATTTTTGAAAAGGACGTTGTTGTTGTCGAATAATCGCATGACTTCCAAGCGTCTTTCTAAATTGTCGCCGGCCAAAACAAAAAGAGCTGTCTCGCAAGTTGGTAAAAAGCCTCGATGACTCTTACATTGCCATCCGCCAAATTCCGTATAGGGACGTCCTAAGTTGCCGTTGTTTAAACAAAACATGTCTAACATTTGCGGAACCAAATGCGGAACTAATGCTAGAATCAAAAGGAATCGTTCGTCGAAGCTTAATTTGTACTTGTTAACTAATAAACCATATGGAGAGTCATCGTTGCTTAAATCGTTTAAATCGATTTGTTCAACACGAAGTGCTTTTTGGGGCTCATTTTCAGCGGAAAAATATTGATCAAAACGTAAATTCAATGCGTTGTTGCAAAAATTTAATTCTCTTTTTAATGTTTCGTATGAAACCATGTTACCGCCATGTTGTTGTTAAAAGTTTTTTGTGCCATTTGAATTTGAGCATAGAATAGGACCAGGGGAGCTTATCTAAAAGCATGTCGAATGGTCCTTGTTTTACTTTGAGATGGATTTCTTCATCCATTTCTTTCTCTATTTTTCCGTCACGATGGAGGAATGTACCTCTAAAGCCATCGATGGAAACGTGCCCAATCGCTTTCCAGTTATCAATTACGGACTTGATGAGTGATTCTGCGATATTTTTTTCATTTTCGTCAAGTACAATTTCTTTGGGAATCCTGAAATTCCAGGGCAATCCGCAAAAGTAATTACCAAGAAAATGCAAACCATCGGATGGCAAGTCGCCAAATACGATGTATCGTAACAAACTGCAAGCCTTTAAGCGAGTTTGTTCTGATATAAATGCGCCGTCTGCAATGTATTCCAATTTTTTGAACAACATTGGGACATAGGCTCCGATAAGAACGAGACCTGCATCTTTGACTACAATTTCGTTCTTGTCATCCACCGTAGAATTGTATTTCATTTCTAGTTCGGTTGCTTTCTGATATGCCTTTATAGCGCTGGCAGGCGCGGCTTTATCCGGGAATTCCTTTTGTAACTTTGAAATGAAACTTTCTGTAACTTGTAGGGGCGAAGTATTTTTCTCAGGTGATGAACTCTCTGCGAAGCATTCATTAAATATTTTATCGAAGGCCTCAGATGTTTGAACCTGTGTAGTATTAGCTTTAAATTGAGATTGCTTGTTGGCGCCGTTTTCTGAAACTTCGCTTTTGGTAGCTTTAGATTCTGCAACGTTTGAGTCAGAAGTTCCGTTGCCAGAAGCATCATCGCTAGCATCGTCGGATTCAGCCGTTTCAGATTTTTCTGCGTTGAAATCTTCAGCTTTGTTCTGGGCGTCACCGGAAATGCTTGCATTTTTGCGATTCTGTTTTTCGTCTGCGGATGTGTTTTTTCCAGAATCAGTTGATTCTGGGAGCTGTTTTTTGTTGTTGGTGAATTTGCTGTCTAGAGTTTCGCTTTCAGCAAGCTTAGATTCAGAAGCGCTTGAATCAGAAACATCGGTGTCAGAGACGTTGAAATCAGAATCCTTGGAGTTGTCGGATTCCGCGGTTTCAGATTTTTCAGCATTGAACTTTTCAGTCTTATCCTGAGCGTCATCGGAAATGTTTGCGTTTTCGCGATTTCGCTTTTCGTCTTCGAATGTTGCTTTTTGGGAATCACGTGATTCTGCGGACTGATTTTTGGTGGATTCACCATCTAGAGTTTCGCTTTCTGCAACGTCACTTTCAGCAACTTTGTTTTCGGAAACGCTTGATTCCGGAACATCGGTGTCCGAGACATTGGAATCAGAATTCTTGGAACCATCAGATTCCGTGGTTTCAGATTTTTCAGCATTGAACTCTTCTGCCTTGTCCTGAGCATCGTCCGAAACGCTTGTGCTTTTTTGATTCAGCTTGTCGTCTTTAGATACAGAATTTTCAGAATCGGTTGATTCTGGGAGCTTATTTTTATCGCTGGACGATTTGCTTTCTAGATCTTCACTTTCAGAGAATTCATTTTCAGCAGCTTTAGATTCGGCAGTTTTAGATTCAGAAGCATCATCGCTAGCATCGTCGGATTCTGCGGTTTCGGATTTTTCAGCATTGAGATTTTCAGCCTTATCCTGAGCATCGTCCGAAACGCTTGTGCTTTTTTGATTCAGCTTGTCGTCTTTAGATACAGAATTTTCAGAATCGATTGATTCTGGGAGTTTATTTTTGCCGCTGTTAAATTCGTTGTCTAGTGATTCGCTGTCTAGAGTTTCGCTTTCCGCAGCTTTAGATTCAGAAGCGTTTGAATCAGAAACATCGGTATCGGAGACGTTGGAATCAGAATCCTTGGAGTTGTCGGATTCTGCGGTTTCGGATTTTTCAGCATTGAGATTTTCAGCCTTATCCTGAGCTTCTTCAGAAACGCTTGCGCTTTCTTGATCTTGCTTGCCTTCTTCGGATATTGAATTTTCCGAATTGCCTGGTTCCGCCAGCAAAATGGGTTTATAAATATCCCATAAAATCTCTTTAATTTCGTTTTTCCAATAAATCTTGGATAAATTCGACAACTTGTCTTCGTTGAAATTGGATAAACGGAAGTCGTTGAGTTGTGGGTATTTTTGTTTTAATTCGTCAATAAATAGAATAACAATCCCCAAGATCGTGATAGCGGGGAAGGTTTCTTTTGTTCTTCTAATAAATTCATCGATAAATTTCGAACTGTTACCCGGCAAAACAGAAGCACAAATATCGCTAAATATTTGGTTTAAATCAGCATTATTCTTGTTTTCTAATGCTTCGAAAAAAAGATTTTTGCTGTTTTGAATGTTGTTTAAATTGGGATATTTTTCTTGCATTTCTAAAACAAAATGCTTCAATAAATCTAAATATCCGTCGGAAAAATAATGCGGAACTGTCGAGGTCAGAAACGATTGAATAAAAGATTCTTCTTGTTCTTGGAAGAACGAGAAATATATCTTTTCTAAAACGTTCAATAAATAGATGTTGTCTTTTTTACTTTTAACAAAAATCAGCTCATTGAGAACATCCTGAGTCATTTCATCAAAAGATAAATCGGGATGATTTTTTTGAAGAATGGAAATGACATTCTTGAAGATTGTCTCTTTAGAATCTTCTGCACGATAAACGATAGAAAAATTTTCTTCTACCTGCGAAGCTTCTATTCCGGGAGCAAATTTTTTACAGGAATTAAGTAGAATTTTTAAACAGATTGATTTTCTTTGATTTTCAATTTTAGGGTATAGTAATTGCTCTAATTTTTCCTTTAACCTAGAACAGGTTTCAGATAAAAAGAAACCTTCAGGAACATCACCTAAATCAAAGTCTACGTTTTCAAGATGTAGATCCGCATCATCTACATCACGGTCTTCAAAGACTTTGTCAAAAACATCAGACAAGTCTTTTTTAGCCCACTGGTATAAAATGGTCTCAATTCTTGAAAACAGAGAATCAGAATCAAATGAAAAATTTAAATGGACATTGCTAAATACAACGTTGCTCATTATCTGAAAATCACTTCTGTTCTTTCTTTTATTAAATTGAATATATCCGGATATTTTTTGACTATATCATTATAATCGTCTTCGGAGTCATTGTCTTCTTCTTTATCTTTTTCTTTGTTCAGTTCATTGTACACTTCAAAGAAGGCTTCAATAAAACTGTCGTCATTCAAAACAATTGGATCTCCCCAGAAAAAGAGAGGACGAATATGAGCGGGTAATTCATCTTGAATAAACTCTTCAAGAGCTCGTCTTTTTTCTTCTGTTGCCGTGAATTTTGTTTCATTTGACCAGAAAATAAACAAATCACCAGCGTAGCCGTGTTCCGTTCCTTCTACGAAAAACGATTCTTTATTATTACTTGTATTTTCATTATCGTTTGTATTTTCGGAATTTATTCCCAGTAATGCACATATTCGGGAAAGCCAGTTGACTTTATTCCGCTGAGTCGAGTATTCTGCAATATTCTTTAAATATTGTTGCTTGGCAAGAATCAAATCTATTGAAACGTTCTCAGAGGATGTATCTCGTAATGAGTTGAACAATTCATCAGGAAATTCTTGACCATACATTGCAAGCATCTGATTCAAAATGCTATTGATCTGATGAGTTTGTGACAAGTCCTGTGGCTTTGGAATCCTATACCAATATTTGGACATTTTATGTTCATTCTCTTCGTCAGAAAGAAATAATTCTTCGTCTTTTTGTTCTGTTGTATCAGCTTTAATTTCGTATTCAGACGAGAATGTCTTGGCAAAATTATTGACTTTTTCCAAAAACTCATTGAAAAGCTTTTCTATAGGAGCGAGGTAATTTTGCAGTTGTTGAATGTTATTTTGGTTTTTGTAGACTGAGGGGAATAAATCAATAAGAGGCGAAATTGAAGAAATATCCTTCTTTTTCCCAGAGGGGAGCTCAGGAAGATTGTTTCTTAAGTCTTCTATAGCTAGAGAATTGTCGTGGTATACGTTGCTTTTTTGAACGATTTTTTTTAGTCTTTTTATGTATTTGTTGATTTCTATTTTTTTATTTTCATCCGATATTAAATAGAATGATGGATGTAGACCAGCTTGAATATCCAAATTTACAGATGAACGGCTATTAATGGTTTCTCCGGATTCATCTTTAAAGGTGAGCTTACCATCTTTTACTTTTAGGACTCCAGAAATTTCAAGGATTTTGTCGGTCAATTCTGTATATGAAATTTTAGAGTTTTCCGAATCAAAATTTTTTGTATCTAATAATCCGTCACAAGAAAGTGGCCCTTCAAACACTTCATCTAAGGACTGTTTTTTTAGAGCTTCTCTATAATTTTGAAAATGAACCTTTGAACTTAAAAAAGATGCTGCAACTTCATATATTCGTTTCAGCGTGTCTTCGACAGGAACCGTGGTTGAAATAACAATGTTCCCGTATAAGTAGCAATTCTTTTTCCATTTGATTTCAATATCTTTATCCTTAAGGGTATCGCACAAATTGTGGTTTTCTTCCCAAAATTTTTTGACCCGTTCCTTAATAGATTCTTCTAGTTTTTTGTCTTCAGAGCCTATCGGTACAATAGTTATTTTGTATCCAAATCCCTCGGCTTTTATTTCGATATTGCTTATTTCAGGGATGTACAAATACAATGCTTTGGCGAAGTCGTTCTCTGTAACGGGGGCACTTGGCAGGATTTTTTCTGGTAAAACCATGCCTTGCGATTCGTAATCAATAGTATCCTTGTCGTTGACGAGATAATCTTCGATTCCAAAGCTTGTTTTGTAACCCATTTCACTGAGTGTGAAAACAATCTGTTCTAGAATGGTTACGCCAGGATCATGGATGTTAAAATTAGTCCAATTACTCCCGCACAACTTTTGAAGGTAATCAATGGCCTCTAGGCGGAGTGTGTCAAAATCGAACTCAGCATCTGTTTTTTTTCTTGAAATAGTAATAGATTCTTGCAAAATAAACCTAGCCTGTTAAAAGTTATTGAATTTCGACTTTGAAAAAGTCATCAAAGACAGGGACGGCGACACTCCACGGATACGAATTGGTGAAGGTATTTTTTTCGCTTTCCTGTTCTATCAATTTTTGTGCGTCATCTTCGATTCCTACTTGTTCCAAGCGGAAATTTTCAATGTCCTTGACATAATCAAAGTCATAGATGTAGCTTTCGATGTTGCCTTTTAGTAATCTCCATCCGAAATGATTCTGGTTTCCAGTGGCGTACCAAGGAGAAATGTATTCCCCTAGGGCGTTAATCAATTCGTTTTTCTTTTCTTCTATATCGCATTCGTCAGAAACTATTACGGTGCCACAGACCTTTATTTTTTCGAAATAGGGATTGGCGACCTTTACATCTGCGGAGCCCGATATGTGTTTCTTTACATAATCTCGGATTTCAAATAATGTTTTTGCGTTAAAACGGGGATTCCATTTGAAATAATCCTTGTTTTCGACAGGAGCGATTGGAACTATCAGTATGGAACCGGGGGTGAACTTTTTAAAGTTCTCGAAATCAAGCCTTCCGAAGCATTTGACCTTGGCAACTTCCGGGAATTTTTCAAGAACCATTCTTTCGATATCTCTAATAGAAACGGCTCTGTTATGGTGGTAAAGTCGTTCTGCTGCTCGCAATCGCATTCTTTGATTCGATTCCTGGAGCTTTCCGCCAAAGGAATCCGTCAATTGGCAGACTTCGTTCAGCCCAGCGACACTGTCGACTATTTTCGATATCGTTCCTGTTTTGCAGCGGGGGACTAACGGGGCTTCAAGAGATCCTTCAAAGCCACAGATGCGGACGGCTTCTACACCCTGTGCGTAAATGGAGAACAAACTGCAGCACTGACGCCACATCCTGTCATCGGACACGACTTTTAGCCAGTATAATCCGACAGGCATTTGTGGGTTGTCGCTGACAATGTCTTTGGGTAATCTGATGGAAACGATTCCTGATTGTGTAAAATAGAATGTAGAATCCTTGACTATTTTGGTGGATAAAAGGTCTTTCCATCCATCGTTTGTCAAGTAGCGCCATGTAAACCCTTTCAATGTTCTTTTACAGAATGGAGCTGAATCTTGATTCAAATGGAAGAATAAAGATAAGATTTTAGGTAATGACGTGCAAGAGAAACCGATATATATAGCACTATCAATATCTGGTTCAGGAGACTTGTAACATTCACCAAAGGGTTGCAAGAAGAACATCCTGTCTTCTGTTGCCGCAGCGCCCGGTAATGGGTTTAATACAGCGTAGGCATTGTAATCGACACTTAGATTTTCTAATATGGGTGTATAGGGTTCCTTGGGAACATCTTGATAATCAATAATTTTATCGTCAAGATTGAATTTTTTATAAATTGGTTTTACTAATTCATTAAACTCCCTTATAGAGTTGCATGCTGCCATGTTGGTCTTTTGAATCTCATATACAAGTTCTTGGGCTAGAAACTCTGAAAGATTATTTCCTATTTCATCCGTGATGCCGAAGGATTGTTTCATCAAGTAGTTGGTGATGGACAATGAATAGACACTATGTCCGAATGCAACTTCATCTGCGTTTAGTGTTAATTTTAGGAATCCGCCCTTGCTGTTATTGTTGTAAATAAAGTCATCTGCGGAAACATTTGGTTCGGGGACAGAAGAATTTTTTTGTTGAGGATTCGCGACGCAAAAATCTAGTTTTATGTTTGGACTATTTTTATCAATGAAAAGTTGTTTTTTATCAGTAACCTTCTCCCAAGTTCCATTTTTCAAATACTCAACATTTGCGGTGAGGTCATTTTGGGAGGGCTTTTGGATATAATTTTTATATATTCCGCCATTGGGATCGAAGGCGTCTTTGGTCAAGTTGGCCCATTTTGCCTTAAACTTAAAACCATCAAGAGTTTTGTTTAGAAATTCAGGGCATCCAAGAATGAATGAAGATCCATCTCTTGGAATGCTGCCGAATGGAAGGAACGGCTTGGTGGCGTCCATTTTGCCGAAATCGTTTTGAATGGTGACGTTCTTGCAATTTTTTACGACAGTATGAACTTCTGTATTTTCGAATGAATGCCCTAATAAGCATTTAAGGGCTTCGGGAGTTGTTGTATTAATCGATATATAAAGTACGGGAAGCTTTGTTTTCCAAGAATAACCGTGAATGTCCGAATCATAGGACGCAATTTTTCCTGCGGAATTGGGAATTTTGATATCGAAGACAAGAGAATAGATTGTCTTTTTCAGATAGGTAATGCTGATGTTTTGTTTGCTAGTTGCCTTAGCGTTGCTTAGTTTACATGATTTTATTTGTGTAAACACCTGAACATCAAAGGAAAAATCGGATTCAGGAACGTTGTACCAACCGCTTTCTGTGGTGATTAATGCAGAAATGGGTATTTTAATGTTATTTTTGCTTGTATTTGCATTTATTTTGTCTGAAATTTCTTTAGCTTTTGCGTCTGTTTCTTCTTGTGTTGAAAAAGATGTTGTGTCTACAATAGAAAAGTTTGGATGAAGTAGGCATGGCTTATTTTCGGTTCCGAAAAATCTTTCTGTTGCTTCGTCCAATTGTTTTTCAATACTTGCAATTTGGGATGAATTGATTTTTTGGTTCAATAGTTTAGTGAAGTCCCTAGTGGTAAAGGACATCAATTGGTTTTGAAATTCGCTGAGTTTTTGTTGCTTGTTATTTATAAGAGGATTTTTTTTCAAAAATTCGTCTAGAGTTATTTTATCCTCTTCTTCTTTAGGCTGTTGCGGAGGTGGGGCGCTGACAAACGGATTATTTTCTTTGAATGGAAAAGGCTTGAATGGTCCTTTTTTTATGCAGCAATCATTAATATTTTTATCTATTAATTCTGCAACGTTTTTTTGAAAATTCGGCTCTGCCGAAGTGTTGAACTGCTCTATAATTTGGGTTCTAATATCATTTGGATTTAGAAGACCCGTAAGGTTATCCTTGCATATTTTAACATCACAGTCTAAATCTAATTTTAAGAAAATCTCACGATCTCCGTTTTCCATTCGGAAAACTTCACTGGCAAACGCATAGCCGTACCCACTTTTCTTTGAAGTCTCTGCAGTTTCAGTGGATTGCTCGCTATTCTGAGCGGATTCGCTTTCTGTCTGCTGTTTCTTGCTTCTAAATTTCCCAAACAGCGGGAATGATTCCTGCTTGTCCTTGAATGGAAATTGGGATAAGTCATAAATGGGAACTTCGACTTTTTTCGAAGGTTCTCCCATTGTGAAAATTTGCTGAATTTTAGCATCGTTGACGCTTGTTTCTTCAGTTGTTTCAAAAATAATTTCTTCCCCGTTTTGGGTCGTTCCTGCTTCAAAACGCGTTCCTTTGGGGAGTATAGCTGAATTTCCTTTCGCTACATTGGGAATGACCAAATTGACGGAGTCGCCCTTTGCTTGCCTTGGGCAAAATCCTAGGACCTTCTGATAGTAAAAATCAATACGCCGGTCTGGGAGATTGTTTATTCTATCTTGGAAATGCTTTAAAAGCTTTGCTGTTGTAATGTACAAAGCATAGGAAGGCTCAAATGTGTCCTTGCTGATAATTTCATTATAAAGTTGTTCTGCTTCAATTTTTAGGTCATCTAATAAATCTGCGACTGTAATAAACGTTGCATCTAGTTTGGCTATGAAGCTTTCGTCTAGATCTGGGCTGAAATTCTCTTTGCGTATTTCTATTAAATTTTTTTCAATTTTTGTTAGGGTGTGTTCAGCATTGGTAAACCAACCCTTATAGAGGGCTTGATCTACATAATGAGTCTTGAGGAGTTTTAGCAAGACCACCCGGACTTCATTAATGGAACGAAGTCGATTCCCATCCTTGATGACAAAAGCAAGGATGAAACATAAAAAGGTGAAGGTTTTGTTATTGCAAATGTCAACGGGAGAGTCCTTTGCGTAGACTCCTAGGCGGACGATAATGTCGTTTAATTTTTCTGGAGAAAGTAAAAAGTATTTTTCTGATAATGCTGGAATGTTACGTTCGTCTTGTGACAAACCATCTTTTGTATAGAAAATTTCGTTGCTCATAATAATTCCTATATGTTGACGTCAGTTCCTTCGTTTATATAAAATGGATAAACCAAATTGTATCGAGTATTTGTGGAACGAACGATATAATTCAAGGTAATGCGTATGCATGATATTTCGGACGAATCGTCTTTTTCGACATCAATGCTTTCTATGTCAACGCGAGGTTCAAAAAGTAAAACGGCTGATTGAACGCACCCTCTGATTTGGGTTGCGACAGTGGAATCAAAAATTTCAAAACAATAATCCCGTAATCGACAACCGAAGTCGGGATGCATCAAACGCTCGCCTGGATATGTACGGAGTAATAAATAGAGCGATTCCTGAATATTCTGTTCTTTTTCCGATATTTTTACGCAATTATCGTTTGAAAAATCCAAGGGAAATGACCAGCCCTTGCCTAAAAAATCACCATATTCCATTTTAACCTCCAATCATTACTGTTGCGCATCCTAATACGATTACGCCACCATGAGATGTGATGTCGCCCATTCGTGCGGCGGGTTTTCCACCGATAAGAACTGTTGTTGACCCCTTGACGATGGAATCTGGGGGACCAACGCATACACAGCTGTCTCCTACAACGGCTGCTGGCATACCTCCAATCAGGACTGTTGGCGAGCCTGGACCGACAATGGGTCCACCGACGTGTGGAACTGGGCCCGAGAACATGGGGCATGTATGAAAATCTGATAATCTTGCTGCTAATCCCATAAAATACCTAGTTGATCATCACCATTGCGCCTTTGATTGTTGTTGTTCCGCTTGCCGAAAATTCGGCAGATGCGGTTCCCTTTGCGGTAAGGCTTGCTTTGGCTTTTAATTCTACATTCACGCCTTCGGCATTTATATTTCCCGATTTAGATGCGGCTGCGATATCTTTTACGGCATCGATTTTTATGCCGGCCTTGGAAGAAATTGAAATATCCTTGGGACTTGTGATTTCAATTCCGTTGTCAGTAAATTCAATTTTGTTGCCTTTCTTGTCAGAAATCGAAATCAGTTTGTCTTTGTCCGATAAGATGATGCTTCTCTCGTCTGGAGTTTTTAATGAAAATGCTTTCTTTTCTTCATCAAATTCAACAGTGATTTTTGACCGAGTGACCAAGGTCTTGATGTTGTTTTCGGACTCAATTTGTTTAGGCGGGGTTCGCCCGGAACTGTAAAGACTCCCTAAAATGACGGGACTGGATGGATCTGCATTGAAAAATCCGAGAATCACTTCGTCACCGACTTCGGGGACAAAGAAACAGCCAATTTCCTTGGATGCATAAGGAGAACTTAATCGAGCCCAGATGCCTTCCGTTTCGTTTTTCATGAGTGGAATTTTCACTTGAATGCGGTTTTGCTTTTCGGGGTCTCCATCCAGTTTAAGCACGATTCCGGGGAGCAAACCGTTGATGCCGCTATTCAGTCCGGAAGCTAACGGTGATACTGTTTTGTATTTTTCCACAAACCATTCGTTATCCATCCCGAAACTGACTTCGGTTTTAAAAGAACCCTTTTTAAGATGGTGTTGAATTCCCGAAATCAATGCGTTGCCGCAAAAACGTTTGCCCACACCATTTAATTCAACAACGCTTCCCAATTCAAATTCATCTGTTCCTATGCAGGTTGCTGAACCCTTGATTTTGGAAAGTTCCCTCTTGGATTGTTCCGCCTTGGCCCAAATTTTTAGTTCGTCAGCAGACAACGATGCTCCGGATTGTAAAAGGGTGTCTTTGACTTTCAAAACGTCGGCCATTTTTTTCCCATCAATGTCACCTTGTTTTATAAAGGTTTTTTGGGGGGCGTCTGTTGAGACCATGTCCAATTTACTCCAATCCCATGCTCGTGCTTGGACACTGGAAACTTGAGTCTCTGCGTCCATGTCGGCTTTGAAGCTTATAATATCTTTTCCCCATGTTAAGCAAACTTTTGCTGAATCGAGAGGGCGTATTTCTTCTATACGGATTTTTCCGTCATAGACGCTGACGAAGCAGGAGTTTGCTTCGGCTCTTAGCATCATGAAATCCCAATCAGAACAATAGTATTGCGTTAATTCTTTATGTTTGGGTCCGTTGATGTTGACTTCGGACTTTAGGCCGTATTCTTTGATGAGTTTTGTGATGATTTCTTTGTCGCTTTTGTCTACAAAATGGGCGTTTTTGCGGGCGCACGTCATGGCGACGCTTTTATCTTTGCATTCCAGATTTAAGCGGCTGCGACCGCTCTTGTCTATGCTTACGCCGTGTTTGATGATAATCCCTTTGAATAATTCTTTTTGCTTTAAATCAAAGCCTGCAGTAATCTTTATTTCGGCCCCTGGGACAAAAAGTTCTTGGTCGCTAATTGGGAAAGATGCCGTGGGCATATCGCCGTCGCGAATGACGATGGAGGCCTTTGGAATGGAATTCAGATGAAATGAAATATCTGCAGAAACAAGTGAATATCCGGTCGGGAGCTCTTTGCCGTTGCAAAAAACGTGGAATTCACAAACGCCATCAGTGTTTAATAGGGGGGATTTGGCCATAATCGTTAGTCAACAAGAGGTGGGAAATACAAAAAAGTTCCAGGAGTCAGGTGGCGAAAATCGTCTAATCCGTTGATTTTTGCAACTTCTCGATAGAAGGAACAATCTTTATAAACGCGGTTGCACATCAATGGTAATGTATCGCCATCCTTCACTTCAATGAAATGTGTTAAATCTGGTGAAGACTTCTTTTCTCTTGCGATCTTTTCTTTTTCAGTTAGATATTCCTGCATGTGTAGTGTAACTTCTGCACGCAATGGTTCGCCATTTTCAGCAAATAATGTGTACTTGACGTCCATTGATTGTAATTCTGCTTTATATGAAAGATCTCCCCATTCGATTAGAATAATTGGGGTTCTGTGAATCTCCCCATCAAAGTTATAGATAACATTTTCAAGGTGTTCTATAACTTCTTTCATTGATTTATATAAAGCGCTCAAAGTGTGTGGTACTGCCCCGGTAACATCTAAAATGAAAGGTGCTAGGGTAATCTGTTTTGGTGCCACATATTTAAATCTATTTTCGTCTTCATCCGTAGCGTCTGTATATTCAACTTTTGATTGAACTGTGTAGTATTCGGGGTTGAGCATCACCTCAAATGGCTTTAGCTTAGTTAGAGGCATCCCGTTGTCATCGCAGGCTGTTAACTTCAATTTTTTTAAAAATATTTGTGTCGAAAGCATTGCTATCTCTCCATTTTTTGTTCCATCATCGAATTGATGTATTCTTCACACTTCTCCCATACGGTGGTTATAATTCTATTTTCGTCAACATCGTTTTTCTTTATTTTTTTTTGATTCGAAGTTACGTGGATGCTAATACTCAGATTAGTGATTTCAACTGACATATCAAATCCCTGGAGACTGAAGAATACTTAAAATGGATTTCCTCTATTAAAACTTCATTTTTCATGGCGTTCAAATCGCCGAGAACCCATTTGACCGGATAGGCATTTTTTATAGACCAAGCGCACAATGGATCGTGATTTTCGTCCAAAAGCTTTACAGAAAGATTTAAAGGAACTATTCGAAAACTGCCCAAATCCTCCATTACTGATTGGCACCATGTGTAGAACGATGACGTCGTAGTCACCAAGGCTCTTTTTAGCACCAAATCAGAATGGGTGACTTTTTTGGGCAAATAATAAATAGAGAAATTATCTCCACCTCCTTGCACAGGCTCCGTTTCTACAGTAGAATCGATTCCGCGAACCTCCTGAAAAGAAGCTTCGAAATCTAATCCCAAAATGGAAACTGAAAAGTGAAATGCAACGGGTAAAGATAAATTGCTCATAATATTATTCCTTAAGCATTCGTGATTTCAAGACCTTCATGGACAACTTCGATGGTTTCTACTGCCACTTCGTTGCCTTCGGCTTTCAAATCGGTTCCTGTAACTTTGGTCGGCCATGCGTTTTTCAATGTCCAAACCATTGTTGCATTGTGTTCTTCATCAAGCAAGCTGATGGTGATTGTGGTTCTTTCGATGGTGTTCATCTTGATTTTCTTGAACCATTCCCAGAACTTGTTATCACCCTTGAAGACGCCCTTCTTCATTGTGACGTTGCTGTATTTTACCATACCAGGCATTTTCACAACGGAAAAGTCCTTGCTGTCGCCACTGCGGTACTTGATTTCTTCGCTTTGTGCGTCAAGGCCGGAAACTTCTTGGAAGGACATTACTTGTTCGCCCCATTTCACTTCGAAATGGAATTTTGGAAGTGGCCAAACGCTTGTGGATTGTGTTGCACCATTTTCTGCCATGTTAAACCTCTTTTAATTAGGACTTTTGTTGTTGCTGTTGGAATGTGATTTCGATGAATTCTGCCGGACGAGATACTGCGACCTTCACGGTGATGCGCAAAACGCCGTTGAGGATATCGTCTGCAGTCATGGTTTCGTTTAAGCCAACATAGACTTCGAAGGCGTCTTCGGGGGATGCGCCGGCAAGGCCACCACGTTTCCAGACATTGGTCAAGAAATTGTTGAACATGGACTTCATCGTCACCCATGTGTTCAATGTATTCGGTTCGAATACATAGGCTTTGGATGCCTGTCGCAGAGATTCTTCGATCATGATGAGGGTGCGACGGACGTTCACGTAACACCATTCCTGGCTGTTGCCGTCCAAAGTGCGGGCACCCCAAACCTTAATGCCGCTGCCGATAAAGCTGCGGATGGCGTTTACAGACTTGCCGTTGACTGGTTTGTTCAAATCTTCTTGTTCATAATCGGTCAGGTTAACTGCGGGAGTCACGACTCCGTTGACACCGACATTTGCCGGGGCTTTCCAGACACCAGAAGCGTTGTCGACGGCAGCGTAGATGCCTGCAATGGCTGCTGCTGGTGCCATCAAATTCAGTTCTTTGCGGACCAGTTCGAGTACTTCGGAGTACTTCGGGGCTGCGGCCTTAAGAGCCTTGTGGATGACGGTTGCTTCAGCGTCATCGGAGTTTTCTTTCATTTTATTTGCCCAAGTCATTACATCTCCGGAAACGCCAGATTTGCTGATTGCATCTACCAGCTTATCTATGTTTTCTTTGTTGATAGCCTTGAACGTTACGTCGTCTGCGGTTACCACGCTTGTGTTCAACCAAGGATAGTAGGCGGCGCCGTAGTTCAGGTTGTTCGTGATTATATCACGGAACGTATCGACTGGACCTTCGGCAAGTTCCTTGAATCCATCGTAGACGTCCAAAATGGCAAAGCGGTTCTGCATTTTTTTGCAGTGGTTAAGTACTTCGTTTTGGACATCGGCGCATTCACTTGCATTGGCTAAGGACACTGCGTCAGGGACGATGACCAATGTCGGTTCCTGTTCTTTTTCCAACAGGCTGATTGCGTCCATCAATGTATTTTTTTGAATTTCGCCGTCTTTATCGCCTTCTTTGTATTTACCGACGGAAAGAATGTAGCAGGTGGAGCCTCCGTTCTGGAAGAACATGCGCATGGAATAGTAGAGACGGAAACGCTTGGAGAGTGCTGTTGCTGGCGTCACGCTCTTGCCGTCGTCAGCTATGTTAAACATGATTTCCGGAGCTCCGCCGAAAATATTATTGAATTCAGCGAAAGAAGTGATACGGAAGGGCTTGTTGATGAGATCTTGTCCCTTGTAATCAGCCTTTTCCGTATAACCGATGAATACGGGAATGGCGGTAGCCACTTCTACAACAGAATTGGGGAATGCGTTCTTTTCGACCAAGTATATCCCCGGGGTTTTATATTGTGACATTTATTTGTCTCCTATATTAGTGATTAAAGAAATATTCAACTGCTAAATCCTTGGAGCCGTCGGCTCTTTGGAAAGATTTAAGGTAACGAGTGTCTAAATTCGGTAAACACCCGAATAAATCCTTTTTCGAAACCTTGTCCTTCAGATGGAATTGGTATTCGGGATTGAGGCGCAAAGGCAATGCATTTAGGGATGTAAATACATACGTGTCATCGTCTGATGAACCGTGAAATTGCACGTCGATGCCATTTTCTTCTGTGATTTCAAGAGTTTCTGTGGGTTCCAATTTGGAACTCGGGAATCGGTATCTCCAGTACACGCTTTTGCTTTTTAAGAGAACGATAAAATTTTGGTTATTGCCGCTTACCAAGAGCTTTAAATCAATTCCAAAGCAAGTCTTTGTCTTGAAAAATGGATACTTAATCTTGTCTGCAATAAGGTCTGCTTTTTGGTCTGCTGTGATGCCGCTCCCAAACAATGTGTAAACGGGCGGTTTCGAATCATCGTGCTCATTGAACAGAGTTGCCGTTCCAACGTTTTGGTTCTTGATGCGGACGCAGAAGAAAAACTCCATGGTTGCGTTTTTGTGAGCATCTGGGTCGCCCAATATGAAAATGGTATTGCCGTTGATTTTGGCAATCAATTGCTCCTGCTGCAGAAACTTTTCTGTTTCGGCAGACGGAATTATTTCGGCCCAGTCACATGTTCCGTTGACATATTCGTGATTGAGGGTGATGGTGGCGATTAGGGAGTAGTTCATACTTTACCCTCTGTGTTTTCACCATCTGTGGTTTTGTTCTCTGAATTTTCTTCATTCGTGGTGCCGACAGAAGGGGGCTCCTGAGAGCGAATAGGTGCTGGCGTTGCAGAAACGAATCCTCCGCCAAGCCCAATCGTACGTACTTTGTACAGAACTGAAGGCATGTACTTGGTACCGATGGATGACCATAGGTTGTTCATTTCCTGGATTTTGATGTTCTCTACATCGACAATCAGTTTTTCCACTCCATCTGGCATATCCGGGTTGCTTTGATGGTCAAAAACGGAATAATTTTGAAAAAATGACATGCCTCGAGATAAATCTATGAGAGCTTGGTCGTAAATACTACCCTTGTAGTTGGCTGCCAATATAATGTGAAGGTTTAAATAAATGGGACTTGCTGAAACTGTGCATTGACCGCTTGTGCTGTAGCCATTTGTCGAAAAAGGCTGGACCAAAGTGTCTTTTTCTACGTTTACAAGTGAAAGAATGAGCCTGTTTGTTGCTTCTTCTCCGGATGATCCATCGTTTTCAACTAGTCGTGAAAGGACTACGGAACCATCAGGTGCTTTGTACTCCCTTTGCATATAAGCGTTTAGACATTTTGTCAAAAAATTTAACGACTCGTATATCACTTTTTCCTACAATTTTGTTTCGAAATTATTAAATAAGGTAACGCGAACAAATGTAAATGCAAAAAAAATAAATTACGCTTTGTAAAAGTAATTTTTCATTTGGTTGGGATATAGTGGATGTGTTATATTTTTAGCAAAATTGTAAACAAATATTTTATTCTGTGTGAATAAAGTGTTTTGGTGTGTATTCTTAATTTGTCGGAGAATTTACTATGGGCGCCGAACAAACGCTTGCATCTAGGAATAGCCAAGAAAATACAACTTCTAATAATGCTTTGTGTATAAATGATAGCTCATCGCAGGGATTAAGTTTGCAACGTAAAACGAGTGCTGTGCAAAATAATACGGGAGTAATGCAACGTATGGCTTGGATTGCAACAAAGCCTTTGGATTATATTTCTGAAAAGAGTGAAAAATTGAGGGAAGAATTGCCGGACATTGTGAACTATGGCTTGGACTATGCGCTTGGAGGTGCACGGACCGCTGTAAGCAATGCAAATGCTGCGAAAAAAGCTGATAGAGAAAATTCTTCGGGCTTTTTAGACCCAGTAGAGGCTGCGGGCAGATATTTAAAAATAGCCGGTATAAACGCTGTGAGTGGACGAGCAGGTGATTTAATAAATAATGCGAGAAATACTGGCAAAAAACTTTTTCCGGATTGGAGCGAAAAGATAGACACTGCGTGTAACTTTGCTGATTCCGGTGTTGACATTGCAAAAAACATTGCAACCGATGTAGTAAATGATGATTTTGATCCATTTCGCTATATAGATGTCTGTGGCAAAAGAGAACCTGGACATGAAGTGTGTTATAGTTCTAAAGTGAACTATAGAATTGACCATGTCGCTAATATTGATGATCTAAACCATAGAGTCCTGCATTCTCATATAATATTTAGCGACAATCGGTTGTCTAGTAAATCCCAAAATAGTGATTTTGCTAAAGATAAAGAAAGTAAAGTGGCAGCGGATATTCGAGGACGTATAAAATATTTGACGGATCAGTATAATAATGATAATAAGGGTAATAGTGACGTGCCTGGTCCTAGCAATATTGGCTTTAGGGGTGTGAGCAGTAAAAATCCGGTTAGTGAGGGAATGCTATTTTCTGAACAAGTTCTTCATAAAACCTATACTGAAAGAAAACTAATATCTAGTACTCCTGAACAAGATTTAAAGTTAATGAAATCTATAGAAGACCATGATCCGAAACACAATGGTAGTTTTAGTGAATATGATTTAAATGAGTGTAATTGCCAACATTGGGTTAAGGCCGTAATCGATGGAGCTAAGTAGAAAATGTTTACATTTGTACCGTTGTCAAAAAGTAACGAAAGTAAAGAAAATAGTTCTTTAAGTGGAGCTCGTTGTTTGTCGGATGTTTCGGCGCGAGGACAGTCGTTGCAACGTAAAGCGAGTATTGCTAATAATACGGGGCTTCCTGATGGATTGAAGCGTAATGTAGAATCTCTTTCCGGCTACTCGCTAGACAGTGTCCGTGTTCATTATAATTCCAGTAAGCCTGCTGCTGTGCAGGCGTATGCGTTCACACAAGGAACGGATATCCATATCGCCCCCGGTCAAGAAAGTTGCTTGCCTCACGAAGCTTGGCATGTAACTCAGCAAATGGCTGGGCGCGTGTCCCCCACAACGTCGATTGGTGGCGTTGCAGTGAACGACAATGCTGCGTTGGAACATGAAGCCGATGTGATGGGCGCGAAGGCTGCTATGTGATAAAAAATAGACTCTTGGCCGGATCGCTTTGGGAGGCGCGAGAATGAGGAACCCTTTTATGGGGTCCTTTTTAATTCCTTTGCATACAACTCAGAATTTAAATCAAAATTACTTTGAGTAAATTTTATTTTTCGTTGGCTGTGCTGCAATGAGTAAATTATATATATTTTAAAATACACGATTCTTTATTTGAAAATGAATAAAGTGTTGAGATAAATTTGACTTGTTGGAGTTTTTTTATGGGGTATGATCAAACGCTTGTGACTGGTGCAGAGCAGAAAAATGGGACAACTAATAATGCTCGAAATGTTGATGATAGATCACTGCGAAGTGAAAACTTACAGAACATATTAAATGTTCTTCAACGTAGTGAAGATGCTTCAAGAATGTGTGAAGAAGAGTTTGCTCTCAATAATGAAAAAAGATCTCGAAATTTATTGAATTCTGAATTCCATAATTTTAATGCTCAAACATATACAACCGATTATAAAGTGCCGAATAAGGAAGGAGTACCATTTAGGGTGGAATATTTTCCTTCAGATGGCAAACTTAATATTGTAATGCCTGTGAAGTTTATGGGTGAAACAAGATTGGATTTTTCTTCGCTTGATAAAAAAATGTCTAAAGAACCAACACAAGAATTTAAAGAAGCATATATGAGTAGCGTCAAACGTGTGTGGAATCAAGAAAATAGTGAAAAAAAATATCAGTTGTATTTGGATGCTGCTAATTTTGATAAGAACGGATCATGTGATTCTTGGGCGAAACTAAAACCTGTTGAAGTTAATGTTTCCGTTGAGGATGTTTCCAATAGAGAAAGTGTGGGTGGGACTGAATTTTACCAGGTATTCTTCATTCCAAATTCTTCTTTTGACAATTTAGAAGAAGCTTTGTCTTATAACAATAAAACTATAGCTGGAAAAAAAGCTGTTGTTTTTACTGAAAGAGCGTTTAATAATCGTCAAGCTGATGTAAATGGCGGCGGAAAGCAGAATGCTTTCGCTCACGAATTCGGTCATCAAATTGGATTGGGGGACGAGTATGCGGGTAATAATTTCACAATTCCCGAATATACCGTCACCCAAAGTGATGGAACGAAGCGTTATCCCGTTTATAAAGAGCCTGAGTTGAAAGTGTACGAACGTACAGAATATAGTAGAGTATATATATTGTCCAATGAAGGAGCTATCTTTAATCATGCGGGTGTAGATTATTTTGCGGAGAAAAAGACTTTTGACGGTGGAAAGGTGGGCTATGTTTTAAAGAGAGCCGATGCTGAAAAAGATGAATTAGAGGTTCCCCTCGAAGGACTAAAAATTAGCAAACCTGTTCCTGCAACTGATACTAGTGGGAAATTGCATAAAGCTGTTTATTTTTATGATAGATTGCTGGTCACTCAAAAACCAGGACTAAGAAAGCATAATCTAAAAAAGTTCCTGGACCGCCAAACAGAAATGTATCATAACTCTCATAGGTATACGGTAATAAGAGAGAATGATGTCGATGGAAGGCCCTTCTATTATCTCAAGGATGAAAAAGGTGTAGAGAAAAAAAATCTCTTGGACGGCTTGTGCACAACTCATACCCAAATGGTAGAAGAAGTATTTGGTGAAGAATATGCATGGAAAAATGCGACTAAGTTTGATAGTGATGAACTTGGGGA
>Ga0310786_10002638_pt1 | contig 27069 bp, 31 predicted proteins | sample AusTroGonzalo_MG_FD_203881 | JGI IMG/M metagenome (GOLD analysis project Ga0310786, IMG submission 203881) | Bovine rumen microbial communities from tropical cattle in Woodstock, Queensland, Australia - Gonzalo_03 (v2) (version 2) | ecosystem: Host-associated > Mammals > Digestive system >...
GATTATTTATAATCCAGATAGAAGAGGTCGTAAATGTAAGGATGATATCATTGATGCAGTTGGTCTTGTAACTGATATCGGTTGGTATTACAGGAGATTGATAGTTCGTTGTAATCCAAATGAAAACAGCGACATTGTTCATGCAGAAGAGATATATCTCTATCCCGAAGAGTTTGTAAATGGGCGTATCAAGGAATTCAAGATTGAAAAGATTGATGTGTAATGTCTATGGATATTGTATTAGCTATAATTTCGATAATTGGTTTGACGGTTGGTGTTGTGACATCAATAAACGAAATACGCAAAAGCACAGTTAAAAGAAAAATAGTAGAAAAATTCTGTATTGTGTACTATGTGGATTAACATGATAATATTCGATATCATAATAATAATCGATAAGCTTTTATAATAATCTACCAAAGAAAAGGAAAATACATGAGAGGAGAAATATTAAAATGGAAAATAACATCGAATATAGAGTACGTCCTAATTTTCTGCAAATTGGCAAGCCATACTATATCGAAGATAAAGATGGTGATGGTCAGTGGGTTATTGTTAAGAAAATCATTAACTGGGATTTTCAAGATAAAGTAATCTGTGCAACAGCAGGAACCGATCTGGTTTTCAGCTGTAAGGATATCCTGGATGGTACGGTAAAAATCATCCGTGATGACATCATGATATATCACGAACATGATAAACATTATTTCGTTCGTATAATAAATAAGGAGGAGTATTAAAATGAAAAAGAAGACTAAGAACTTATATTCAATCGCAAAGAAATGGCAGGATAAAATTCTTGTCATTAAAGACGTAATCGTTGAATACGATGACAAGTCTTCTGAAGACATCGATGAACAGATCAGAACAATCGAGAAGGGTTATGGCGGAGGATGTGTGTGGAACGATACATATCTGTCAATGGATATGTGCAATGAACACAATATCGCGGATAACGAAAAGTATGGTTTTGAAGAAAACCTCAAAATCATGATGGGTATGAATCGTGAAGTTGATATATTACTGGATAAACCCGGTGAGATGTCAACTTCATCAATCATGCATGTTTTTAGAGAGATTGGATTTGACTTGCTCATACCCGTGAATGAAACTGAACCCGAGCCAAATCATGATGAGTTAATAGAAGCAGAATATGCTGAAATCATGAACTTGATGGAATCACGTAGACAGCTCAAGAAGCTCATGTTTAGCTGTGAATCTACTGATTCTTATGTTTATAAGATAGCAAAGGAATGTTCAATAATGCACAAAAAGCTCATTAAAGAACTTCTCGAGAGATATGATAGAAAGTGTGGTATAGATGAATAAAAGAATTAGAAAGAAGCATTACTGGCTTGGATCAAAACGAGCCGGTACCAATCACTGCAGATGCGTTATTGGTAATGGTATCCGTAGAAGATATGAGGAAGCTACGGGTGTTGAATCAAAACGTCGCAACATAATGCGATATTTGCTTTGGTTCTACAACAATTCATCTGAGAAAGAATGGGATGATGCTGTTGATAAGTATCATGTCAATTATCAACCATCGTTGTCAGCAAAGCACTTATTAAGTCAACCAATAACACCGATCCCATCAAGTCTTCAGGATATAGAATGTAATCACATTTATAGAGATGCATATATCAGATCTTTTGACAGAATACGTAAAGGATCTACTGGTACATTAATATTCTACAGACCACATCGAGGTTCCCTAACTGAATCATTACAAGAATTAGAAATATTCACATCAGTGGATGAAATGTTTGATTTTATTATAGAGAATCAACCATTCGATGATGCATTCGATAAATCAGATCTTTCAGTAGGTGAAGATATTGGTCCAGATGAACGCATCGGTTGGTCTGAAACAAGATATGTTTTAACCAAAAGATGTTGTGGTAACATATATGATACACCCCAATGTATCGGTATGTGTTCATTTAAAAATATTGAGGAGGAAAATTAAAATGAAAAAGGACTTATTGAAAATAAATAAATTCGTCAAACAGTGTTTCGACGAAAATTATTTCATACCACATCAGTGTTATGAATATACTACTGAAGACGAAGCATTAGGAACTGTGACTTACCAGTGTATTCTGGTAGAATATAATCCGGAAAAACTGACTCTCCGGACATATGGTCATGATATCAAGTTCCCTACATGTAGTTCAAAACAGTTCCATGTGAAGATCGAAGATATCACAGATCCCGGTAAACCTGACATGATAGTCAGACTCGTTCCCGAACACGATGCAAGAATACTCAGTAAGATCGTCTCAATACTTGATTTGACTGAAAAAGAGAAAGATTTCGTTCAGTCAGTCGTATGGAAGTTAATAGAACATAGGGAGAACCTAACTCCATATTTCTATCTGGATGAAGGTGTGCTAAACGTTCGTTTCACTTCTTTAACACGCACTCCTTATGAATTGAGCGGTGGCGAGAATGTAAGAGGAGACATACTGAATAACCTGTTCTTAGGATTGAATTCCAGGAGTAATGAAGAGATTGTAAACATTCTCACACATCTGCTGTTCACAAGAGTATGGGAGGAGTATAAATAATAATGTATGATACTTATGTAATCGCGGATCTCCATTTTGGAGATCCGAATATAATCAAATTCGAAAACAGACCATTCGGTTCTGTTGATGAAATGAATAAAGAACTTATCGAGAGATGGAACTGTGTAGTTGATCAGGACGACAAGGTTTTCATATTAGGTGATTTCTCAGTATACGTTGATGACAGGTTGCAGGATATCGTTGAACAGCTTAACGGTAAGAAAATCCTTATAAAAGGAAATCATGATTGCCTTGACGATACTGCGTATTTCAATATGGGATTTAATTGTGTTTACAATTATCCTATCATATATGACAATTTCTTCATATTGTCACATAAGCCGATGTATATCAATGAGAGCATGCCATATGCAAATATATTCGGTCATGTTCACAGCAACCCTATATACAAGACTTACACCAATAGATCAGCTTGTGTATCAGCTGAAAGGATTGGTTGGTAACCAATCCAGTTAAGTGAGGTAATAGCTAAAATAAAGATGGAGGCTGAGAATGAATACAAGAATCAAAAAGAAGAAAGTTAAGAAATACATCCGGTCAAATATGAGATGTCCGATCATGTCATATAGATGGTTGACTGTCTTTTATTATGAATCATACGAAACCATCGTGTGTGATGACAAGAAGAGAATGTATATTGCTAAGAAACTGCTTCATCACACAAATGCTGAACGTCGCAAGATGTTTAAAACAAAACGGATTAAACTCGAAGGTCCAATGATTTCATGGGAGCATTTCATCGAGCAACCAACGATACATCAAAGATATCGTATCATGTGTGAAAACATCTATCAACGGAATATGATGGCTGAAGCACTGAAAAACCTTTACCCGTAAAACCAATAAACGAAAATGAGATGAAAGTGAGAGTGTATTATAAATGAGAGATTTTGATATCACATTCTGCAATAAGTTAAAGGACACATTCGATGAATGGTTCAACGAACTCATCGAGGAAGGATACATCAAAGAAGGAGATTATCAGTTCAATACAACAATCTCAAGACCTTTGATATATGAACTTGCAGGAAAGAGGTTATATGGCATAAAAGATCATTCTCGTGTAGGATTCAATGTTGTTGATAAATATGTGCCCGGTGATCACAGACACATTTATATTTATCAGGACAATCCTGAGAATATCAACTTCGTTATTGAAGATTGTGAAAAGCTCTATGTATGTAAGAAACACAGTAATTGGATTTCATATTCATGGGACAAAATGCATGATCTTGCAGATAGGATTGTTAAAGAATTTGATCTCGAATTCATCAAAGAAGTTGAATCACATGTAATTCATGAACTTGTATCAGTTGTATCAAAATCACCTATGAAGGTTCTTGATGATGTTGTTGATTTCATGGTAAGTAAAATACTGGAATACAACTATGTCATCTTCCAGAGCAACTTCACATTCATGGGTAATGATATACCGTTCACAATGGTATGTGAAAAAGGAGACACAGATAAGTTTAATAATACCAGCATATCAATTCAGGCATGGTGTCAGGATTGGTCATCTTTTGCGATCGATGATTTTGACAATAATACATTCTTAAGAGAATGGAGATGTCATTTCATGGATGAAAACCATCCCGATCAGGCAAGACTGTTGAATGCTCGTCAGATCATTGAACTTCCTAATTTCACTGACACTAATTATACATTCATGAATGGTGAGTGGAGTTTTGATTTGAATGCTGATGCAACACGTGGTTTATTGAAGAACCTCATTCGTACTGAATTGTATCATGAATATTTCTATGATGATAATAATGGTTTATTGGTAAAAGGAGCCGTTGCAATCATATATAACGAAAGGTGATATACCATGGAAGAATACACCTGTCAGATACTCTGGAGTACTCGCTCTACTCCAGAGCATATCAAGAAAATGTTATCTTCTGAAAGAATACAGGAACTGCTTAAGTGTAAGAAATTACCACTTGCATTGTATCCTTTCGATGCATTACAAGCTGAAGAGGATCATCATATCATAAGACTCGATCGTCCTTTCGGTTGGATCGACAAGATATACATTGATGAGCAACAACGCTATGTTGCTCATTTCAATGTACTTGATAGATATACTCCTAATTATGATTGTATATTTGATCCGGTTATTCATCCGACGTGCTTGGGTAATCCTCTCATTCCAGATACATTCAGTATTATGAATTTCTATGTATGGGAAGTATCCCAATTAAACTTAGATAATTTATACGATGGAATTCATTATCCTACAATTCCATCCATTGGTTCAGAGATACGTATTCCCAATTTACAATCAGCGAATAAAGAAGCTTGTGAAAGATTAAACGCTCCATTCGTTAAATGGGATGATATTAAAAGAAATGATGTACCATCGATTATTGGAGGATGAATCATGAATAAGAGAATTAAAAAGAAACTCCTCAGAAGACTTAATATCAAACATTGGAAGGATGCTCCAAACATTCTTATTATAACCGATCGTAATCGATATCATAAGAAGCAAAATGATTTTATGTATGCATTCCATGGACACCTTCTGAATCCATCAGAAGTTGATGGAATCAATACTGTCTTATCAAATACTATCATGTTTTACACTGGTTCAATATTGGAGGAAGAGAAATGGTAAATGGGATATTCGGATTGAAGGAAGTCGATGAGGATTATGTTTGTAGCTTCAAATGGGATGATAAATGTTATGCTTTTGATGAGAAAGACTTCATCGTTGGTAGAGCATACACTCGTTTCTTTGATGGTATACCTGAAGCAAGTGGCGATATGATCTTATACAAATTCCAATCGTCGGAAATCAAATTTGTACGTGCTTTGAATGGATGCATCGATGTTCTTGAATACTCAATAAGTGCATATGTTGCTGATATGATCATAGAACCATCATTACCAAAGCCATATAAGATCATGGAAATAGTACCTGCTACTGAAAGGGATACTCATGTATTTCATAAAGTTGAAATAAAGTTTCCGAAATTACCAGAGTCTTTAAATGGGGAAAAATAATAATGAATAAACGTATTAAAAAGAAATTGGGTAATAGACTCAATTTCAAAAAGTATGAGAATGCTCCGAATTGTGAGATTATAACGGATAGGAATATATATCATAAAAGGCACATTCATTTTATACGTTTTCTCCATGGAGGAGAACCATTATTTGATGAAGATGATATGATTGTATTCCAATCAAAACCATCAGATGAGTTCATTGATTATCTTAATAAAAAGGAGAATGAATAATGGTAAAGATCAAAACTTCAAAGGGAAACATACTCATCAATCCAGATAACATTGTTGCTATCAAAAGCAATAATGATGGTGATGGTATTGAAATCTTGTTCGTCAATAATGGTGATCTGAAAAGAGAATACTACAACTCGGACATTACATTCGATGAAATGTATGAGAGCTTAGGAGAAGTTAACAATAACTTCATCAAACTTAAAACGTGTCTGAGATATCGGTCTGATACATTTAATGACACATTGATCAATCGTCATAAGATCGAGTTGGTCAACTATTATGACGAAGAAGGTAGTACATTAACAATTATAACAGCAGGAGTTTATCAGTTTACGACTGATTCCACTGTTGACGAAGTCGAAGACATGATAACAAGTAAAAAGATCACTGGAGGTTATTTATAATGATAATGAGTATAGGAAAAACAGGATTCATCAACAAAGGTGAAGAGATCACTGAAAGTAACATTAATTCAATCATGAGTGAGATTGATGAGTTCATAAAAGAAACTAATGAAGGTATATACAATAGGTACAATATCAATTGTAAAATACCGATATGGCTGGAAACTTCAGAGACTCTAAATCAAATCGACGTTAAATATGAAATAGATGATACGGCTGAAGATGTTTCTAATACCGCTAGAATCATAATAACAATACCAAATGACAAATCTTTTGATATACATCTCATGGTTCTGAAACTTACTGAAATGCATTACAGGTATGATGCAACAAAGACTGATGAGAGGACTGCTCCTACCATAGATGAATTCTTTATACGTGATTTTGTATCAGATTATCGTACAAAAAGATATCCTTTATTCATTGATGATGAGAATTATCCCGGTGAATATATAATCAACTATGACGTATTAAAAGAATTCATGAGCATGAAGGATGTTAAGTTCACAATCCATGGAACTATTCGTAGAGGAAGAACATATATGCATGGTGTTTTCAAACCGGACCAGATATACGTACACGTTAGAGGAACACGTCTTCAGGCAACAGAAAAAACACCCGACAACAATTGCAAACATGCTATCGAAATAGATGCAAATAACTGGAACTTCTTTGAACGTGTCACTGTTGATATATATAAAAACATAGAGGTGGATGAATGAAACTGGTAATAAACGCAATACTAATCGTATTGAATATTATGGTAATCAGAAGATCCTTAGGATTCTGGTATGCTAAGTTCCAGATATTTCACAATATGCCTTATCTGAATAATGAAGGCAAAGAGAACTTATTTAAAGAGCTTAAGAAAGATAATAAGTTTGCATACTTATGTTGCATAGTATTCAATATAGAAATTGTCTTTCTGATACTCGCAACAGTAGACATGAAATTTCGATAAACTTGATATATTGCCTCCCTATATGGGAGGCAATGTTATCTTATATTTATTTAAAGGAGGATTCTGGTATGATATTACCAATAAAAGAGTCAATGATATTTGACGAGCGGTTCCATGGAATGGAAGTATACTGTCCTATCGACGAAGAAAGTAATATGTTTCATCGAATCAAAATCCTGGACCATACAAGATATCTGATTAATGGTCAGGAGACTATGGTATATGATGATAATATAGATTCATTCTTATTCAAGAATCTTGACAGATTCGCGCATCATAAATTTATCTTCAATGATGAATATTACAAGGTTGGAGAACGTTATGTGAACTCCATTACGTATGAGACTGCGATATTAAAATCATATACACCAACAACACTAATATTCGATAGCGACCAAAAAAGCGTAACAAGTAAATTGTATACAAGACAGCTTGATCGTAATTTTGGTAGTAGCTCTCAAATAAAGATTTGGTTAAGACTGGGAGAAAACCGTATAAATGAATTCATTATTGATAAACCGGTTATTTCGGAGAGAAAACTACTTGAACGAATAGACGGATCTGATGGGGACCGTGCTATCTTGTTATATAACAAAAAGGAGAAAACGGTTATAGAGCCTTATAACATATCAGGTGCTAGAAATGTGATCAACAATAACCAAATCCAGGTTGATAAATTAGCAGACGAATACCGCATATATCGCATATCAAAAACAAGAAATGGTTTAAATATGAAAGAAATCGATATAAGTGATTTATATTCTGGAACTAAATCTATTGATATGAAGGATGGATTAGAATATGGATTAGAATATAGATCACACATCGTCGTTGTAAAAAAGAAAAGTGATCATTTATATTACGCATCAAGACAATATACAGCAGAAGGTGTGACTACAAAAAAGCTTGAACGAAATAACTACTTCGATATCGCAATAGAAGAAATGGAAGAGTTCTATGTTGTTGATTATTATAAAATTCTTAAAAGTATAACGCCTGTACTCCAAGAGGACTATGCACGAAGAGAACTCATCAGTGAATTAGTAATGAGAGAAGAAGGTAAATCAACATCAAATGAGAATGAGGAGAATGAATAATGACATTAAAAATCATAATTGGTATAATAATTCTGGGATTGTATATCGTATTGAAAATATTCGATAATGATCTATCTATTATATCAACATACTTCAAATGTGTATGCGGTATTTCAACATCCGTATTTTGTATTATTACACTTCGTATTGCAGTATTCGATTATAATTGTGATGTGTTTGGACATTATTTGTTCATTACAGTTACACTATTCATCACAACAATGATATTGGCAATGATTGATTATGCTATTAATGGAGGAGTATGAATAATGCTTGTGAACTTAACACCTAAAAACACATATCGTACTGATGAAGAACGGTGTGTAAAATATCTAAATAGATATCACAAAGACGACGGTATTTCGAGCAAGAAATGGAAAGTCAGAAAATTTTCGGAAGTATGCATACCGACCGAATATACGGGAGTATTTTGGTGTACTGGTGATCATATCGTTAGTTACTGCAAACAACATAAAGTTTATGGATCGAAGTCATATTGGAATACTTTACATCGTATTCCGAGAAATAGACTCAATGTAATCCGTGATTATGAGCGTAACGTATGGTACTACGGCGTTGCTGATAATCTTGAACAGATCGTTGATTTATATAACAAAAATGAAGAAGGTTGGTTTTATGGGAACCATGTCATACTTTGTTGCAAAGTCACAAAAGATCCCGATAGTCCATGCTCGGGTTGGAGATGGCATAAATGGGGACCTTATATCGGTACACAGAATCCCCAATGTGAATATCTAAATGATGAACCTGAAATAGATGAGGTCATCATATTTAGTATTTATAAAGTAATATAATAGTAATACCGGGGACATATGTCCCCGGTATTTTTTTTATTTTTCTTCCATGAGTTCTTTGTAGGATATTCCTCCGGCTAAGCCTGGTGACTTATCCGAATCAGTTGGTGTATACTTTGCGTCAGAATATGAAGGATACTTATATTCGATCATTGCAAAGTTAGCAATATCAATCAGATAATCCTTATTGTGAGTCTTGTTATAAAGATCAAGACGTTCCTGAATGCATTTAACTGCTTGAGCTAATTCAGGATATGTATCTGACATCCATCCATATTTATGATGAGATGTCTCAATAGCATTCTCCATCTTTGTTATAAACTCTTTACTCCAGTCACGTTTAAAGATTTCTTCACGTGTTATTGACATTGATAATACCTTCTTCCATTAGAATAATTTAACACCTGTTTCAACTGATGAAGATTCAAGTTGTTTATTGATTATGGTTGTTTCTTCATCAGTTAAATCATGTGATGTTTTTGGTTTTAATAAATCATATCTTTCATATCTCATTATAGCTTCCAACCATTTTTCATCAGAAGGCCATAGAAACTTATATGGAAGAAACTCTGATATTGGTTTAGTGGACATTTGAAAATCAACCTCTTTCTATTATAGAAGTATTTATGAAGCGGTTTGAGTATGATAATATAAGAAAGAATAAATTATATAGATGAGCCCACAAAGGGCCCATAATATCATCTATCTATTATCACGACGAGTTTTGATATTATTTTCAATATCATCATGCCAATTTTTATATACTAAGCTGCCATATTTATTTTGTAAATTATACGTATTCGCATGTTCAAGGAATCCATTATAACTATTAAATGACCCCCGATTATGTTCGGTCATTTGTTCATCTTTATATAATTTACATTTATCAATATATCTGTTTCGTGTCCTATTTCTGATTTTAATATATTCATGATTTATAACATATCCACAAAAGTCTACACCTCTATCACAAGTATAGAACAATTGGTATTTATCTTTTGTATTTAACTTGTATGATTCTTTTAGCATCGTTTTTATTTTACCCAACAAATCTTTCAAATAATAGAAATCATCATGTAAAAATACCATATCATCCATGTATCTATAGTAATATTTCACATCAGTTTGTTCTTTTATATAATGATCGAAATCAGTTAAATATAAATTACCACTGTATTGAGACAGATAATTTCCTATTGGAACACCTTCATCCGCTGGTAATGAATCAATTATCTCAAATAATAACCTCAACAAATTCGGATCTTTGAATAATCTTTTATATTTTTCTTTTAATATTTCTTGATTGATTGAAGGATAGAAATGATGTATATCTGTTTGTAAACATACTTTAGTTTCTTCAGGGTGGTAATGAAGTGCTTTATATACACGATTAGCACACAATAAAGGACCTTTACCTTTTATGGAAGAATATGTATCATATATGAAATGATTTTCCAATATTGGTCCTATTACCCGTATGATAGCCCATTGAACGATTCTATCTGGGAAATATGGTAAACTATAAATCTTTCTCACTTTGTCATTTTCTTTCTTTTCAAATACACGATATTCGGATGTTTTGTATTTGTGGTTTATCAATAAATCACGAATCATATATAAGTAATAATCAGGATCTTCATTGACCATTTTAACTTCAGGATACCATCTTTTACCACGTGATGCTTGACGATGAGCAATACGTAGGTTATCAATGTCAATAATAGAGTCAAATAAAGTGCGAGTTGTACCCGGCCATGCCGGGTCGTATAAAAATCTTTTCATAATGGATATTATCCTTTCTTTATTTATGTTAATATAGGCAGAGCTTTCGAGATTCGGTGGAGGATCCTACTAACACCACATATTTTGTGTCTTTTCTTTTGCTACACTAGCAAGGTTTATTAGTTATACACGCGATTGGTTTATAACATAAGTGTGTGCCGATATTCGAATTCGAATTAGAAGAATCATTGTTACCATTCCAATAGAACGTGTCTGCATTAGAATCATTATTCCAATTGCTGCCCAATTGAGCTACACGCCAAGAAGAATTCGAATAAACACACGAAACCTCAACGAAACAACGAAACCAAACTAATCAACCCACGGAAAGTAAGTTATAATGAAAAATATAAATGATCCGATTATAGATAAGTATATTTTAAATTAATATGTTAAAATAAAAAAAAACATCAAAAACGGATGTAACTTCGGTCACATCCGTTTTTGAATAATACGTTAACTATTTGCCCGCAATTTACCCAAATAAAATTACGCCGCCCAACGTTAAACATTAAGGGATAAACATAACGCGCGCGCCGACACTCGAATCCGAAGCAGAAGAATCAATGCCACCACTCCAATAGAACGCGCCCGCATGAGAACCAATATTCCAATAGCCGCCCAATAGAGCCACACGCCAAGAAGAATTCGAATAAACATAATCTCCGATTGGACCACTGACAGCACTGGTACCGGACGATTCTGATGGAAGTAATATCCAATCATTTGTTGAATCATAACCTAATGCCGTAATATAATTTGTTGACGGCAAATTGAAAGATATTGATGTATAACCAGATGATATGTCATCAGCAAATGAATAAGAATTACAAATATATGGTGTTCTTTCGTAGAAGTTGATACCATCAATCCAGTTCCATACATTACCCCAGAAGTTTTCTATACCACGATAGTTGACAGCAGTTGTTTTACCACTTAGATCACCAGACGAAGTACTTCCGGTTGTTGTGCCGGTATTCGATGCTGCGGAACCTCCAACAATACCATTTCCGAGTGTTGTTTGTGAGTTGAAACCATATTCAACAGCAAACAACATTTGAATTGCCATTGTTTGTTTAACACCAGCACTATACCAACCAGTACCTCTGTTGGTCGCCATGGTTCTCGCAGTAGCTCTTGTGAGTGATACTGATGGTTTATATGAATTACCACCAACAGAACCAAGTTTGTACGATGTTGTGTTGTATGAAGTTGAATAAGTGCCGTTACTATCCTGACCAATAGCATCAAATGCTCCGTATAAGAAATAATCCACTTCATTACCAGATGCATTTATAAATGCTGGATGAAGTTTATAACCATCGGAAGGACCATCTGCTATACTCCATGTTCCTTTACGAATATTACTACCAGAAAGAGAACCAGATTCGGATACATCGAGTTTATACCAGAATTTCGGTACATACACCATTACCTGTCCATTAGTACCATTCTCGGTATATCCAGTATCACCATCAAATGCATTAATGGTGCCGTTATCAGCAACATTACAACGTTTCATATTTGTGTATACACTGCTTCCAGATACATCTAAAGTTGTATATGATGTGAAGTTCTGGAAATCTACTGTACGCGAAACAATTGTTACTGGTGGTGCTGGAGCTAAATAAACGGATTGATTGGAGTACGATGCAACTGAAACAGTTCTGGTTATGAGTGTAGATTCTATTGTAGCAGATACAGTCCAGGTTCCTAATGAAATATATTGTACTATTGGAGTACCTGTATACGAAAGAGTCTTTGTTATAGTACCATCAGTGACAGTAATTGTACAATTATCTGATGCTGAAATAGTAAGTGATGCAAATGAATCTTCGGTTGCTGTGAAGTCAGTAACAGTTACAGTTGTTGAATCAGATTCAGCATCATCGATGGTTGCTGTGACTGTATAAGTACCAACTTCAACAGCATTGAAAGATACATGGCCAGTGTTGTCTGCTGTTGCAGTATATGTCTTTCCTGTCTTAGATAATGTAACAGTTGCGTTCGGTACTGTTGTGATATTTACCGTATGACCAGCTCCACCACTCGGAATTGTGGCAATATCAGCAGCAAATTCTTCTAATCCGTCACTGGCTGCAACAGTACCACCCTTTGTAGTTATGGCGTTAGCAATAGCGGGGATAGTTGCTTTTACGCGGTCAACAACCTGTTTTAATGTTTCTTCCGACATTTACAGCACCCCCTGTAATTCACTTATCGCATAACCGACTTGTTCCGAAAGCAATGAAATATTAGTTTCATTCTGCTGTTCTTTTTTCGTCAGTTCAACGTTGCTGAGAGTGTAGGGTTGATAATCAGTGAAGCCTGCGTCATATAATGACTTTTTGTAAATCATTAAGTTCTTGATAGTTGTCGACGTATTAGCGCCTGTGAAATTTCTCTGACGCATTGTTAAAAATGTCACGTCATTTCTTACTGTACATTCAAGGTATCTCGCACTATATGTTGCATATACACGATAAGGCTCGGTTACTATGCCATTTTGTAGAAACTCAACACTACCGTTTGTCGGTTCGCCAACAACGTCCCATGTTGCTACAATCTTGTCTCCAGCACTAACAGGTATAACACAATCCTGCGGATAGCCGTCCGCAGTGGTGTAGTTGGTATAACCGTCTGATGCTGTATTAGTAAGTGTTATTTCTGTTCCCGATATGGATAGTGTAGCTCGTGTACAAGTTACATTTTTCCAGCTTTCCAAATTAAAAAGGTTTTTCTTTCCGTTAGCTGATTCAAGCAATGAAATATTGTTTTTATTCGTCTCAATCTGCTGCACCTTTGTGCTATTGATGCCAGAATTAAGAGCAGCAAACTGTGCTGATGAGAAGAGATTATTTGGTATAGAATATTGCGCGACCCAATAACCGTTGGCCTGCGGGCCGGCGGTAAAGTTTCCACCATTTGCATCTGGATAGAATACTCCTTCAATGATATCATACATTCCACAAACATTGGAAGAATTCTTACAAGGATAGAAATGTTTGAGTTCTGTAGTTTTGTCAGCATCATAAATGATACACTCATACAGACTTATTGTACCCATGCTGGTGTTACCATTAGAAGCACACAGATAAATATTCTTCTCTAAATTGAAATCTGATTGTGTTGGGATATTGAATACTGTATCATCAACTGTTACTGTAGGATATTCAATCACAATTTCACTAATACTGTCACTTTCAGATGGTATATTAACATTAGCACTACCTATGTCACAATAGAACCTGCCTGACCAGTTATCAAATCTTAATTCATAATGGACACTATCAGCTACTGCACCGAAATAACGTCCAGACGAATAGCTATTTCTGGTAAATTTGATATATGATTTTAAATCACGTTTTGCTTGCACGCCAGTATCGATATACTGTGTACCATTGCTTGAGATATACATCAGCTGTGTGTATCCTTCTGGTACTACTTGAGGAATCTCAACGCGACTATACATGCTGTATATTTCATTACCATTAGCATCAGTCGATTGCAATATAGCAGTATCATTCTTATCTGCTGCAACAGCATCCATAGCTTGCTCGGTATTGAATATTCCTCTGAAAGTTGTACCAACCTTCGTGAGATCAGCTTTTATTTTAGAAATTTCAAGTTGGTTAGTACCGATCTGAGCAACATCACTACTCTTAACACCGGAATTGATAGAAGCCCACTGTTCAGCAGTAAATGATGAGTTATTTACATCATACTCGTATTCCCATGAACCCACAGGAGGTTCCACGGTAGTATCAATAACCCACTTATATCTTTCATAATGATTTACAGTATCATCCGGGTTTCTTACCACAAGGAACGCATAATCATTCTTGCTTCCTTCAACAAGATCCATTTCTGCTTTGGTCTCAAATGTGCCTCTGAATTGTCCAGTTGATGATTCTATAGATGAATTAACAAAGTTTGTTATAGCAGCATTTTGAACTGCATTGGTGCTGGTAGTTGATACTGATGAATCGATTGCATTTGCGATCATGGTAGCAACTTCTTCGGGTGTTACTCCACCACCACCACCAGAGCCTCCTCCACCTGGTTTTGCTTCTGGGAAATAATCGTAGAAATTATCACCATTGATGATTGTCTTTGTACCAGCTGCATAAACATAATAGCTGGATATCTGTATCAGATATGCAACTTCTCTTGCAGCAGCCTGATAACCATAACATGGATTAGGCTGATTTATAACAGCAAGATTCCGATGGTTTCCAATCGGAATAGACATATCAACAACGTCTATTGCGACTTTATGTATAGCCATATTAATTCACTTTCCTTTCTTAAATCGAAATATTTCAATATACACTGAAATTTACCACGTGGTTTAGGATGTTTATTTGACAAATGACATATAGTCCCCATTATAGGGGACCTTCGTCAATGATGATTTCCTTGTATTAAACGATCGATAAGTTCAATTGTGCTAGTAGCTGTATTATCTTTGAAATTGTATATTACACCATCTGAATATTGAATTTTTGATATATCAGCCATTTGAAAATCATTCCTTTCTATTATAGAAGTATTTATGAAGCGGTTTTGGGTATGATAACATAAGAAAGAATAAATAAAATAATATATACGGTTGGGGGTCATATGACCCCATCATTTTATTATTTATATAATGATCTTAATCGATCACTTAAAGAAACCACTACCATCATTTTCAGTTTCTTCTTAATACCAGCATCGATCATTTTATCAACAACAGGAACATGATATTTCTGTTGTAATCCTCGTGAGTTAGCATACGTAACCAAACCATTACCAGCTTCCATACTGGCAATATTATGATCACACATATTTTTCAAACATCTGTTACATCTATACACATATCTCTTCTTACTTCTTTTTCTAACTAATATCTTTCCATTATCATGTATAATATACCCAACATAGTCAAGTTTGTCTGTCTTTAATTCATTTATTTGATAATTATCCTTTATTTTCAATCCACTCATTAAATCATACAGATACGCTTTAACAATTTCAAATATTCCATGTAATTTCTTTTTATTATTAGAGAAAAATACCATATCATCCATGTATCTATAATAATGAGCTATTTTCAATTTCTCTTTTACGTAATGATCAAATTCAGTTAAATATAGATTACCACTATATTGGGATAATAAATTCCCTATTGGTAATCCTTCACAATCAGGAAGACTATCAATGATACTATCAATGATTTTAAGAAACCCTCTGTCTTTGAAATATTTTCTCCAACATATCTTCATTAAACCATGATTGATTGATTGATAATAATGGTGTATATCAATTTTCAAATAATACTTACAACCTTCCGGGTCATTAAGTATCGCTTTTCGGACATTCAACATACATTTTATTTGTCCTCTGCCTTTGATGGCAGAGTATGTATCATTTGTAAAAATATGGTAATTTAAATAATCCTGTATGGGTAATATTAAAGCCCATTGAATAACTCTATCATCATAGTTAATTAAACTATGGATACGACGAATCTTATCTCCTTCTTGTTTATCGAATACATTATATCCACTGGGAGAATATGTACCAAGTCTCAATCTATATTGAACTTCTTCTATATGTTCGAAGAGGTTTACATCCCAATCATGTACATATGGATGATCATGACGACCGCGTGATGCTTTTTCATGAGCGGCAATCAAATTGTCAGTACTTGTAACAACGTCAAAAATGTATTGTAAGTTACCCCGGCTGTCCGGGGCTTTTGAATATCTATGCATAATAAGTGTTCTCCTTGTTATAATAGACCGATGATTTTAATTCATGTACGGCCAGCCCGCATTTTCACCTACAGTCTAAGATATATATATATATATATATATATGAAGTTAAACTGTATCTACTCACACAGGATAACTTATATTATATTTCACCAAGAGGCGAGGTTATATACTTCATTAAAAATAAAACCGCAATTCGGGAGCCGATATTCGTGTTCGAGTTGGAAGAGCTATTGTTCAAATTCCAATAGAAAGAACCAGCATTAGAACCATTGTTCCAATTGCCACCGAGATTAGCAACGGCCAACCATTGCCACTCGCATGTATATACCATGTGCGGTATATACATATTCGTTATACTCTAACGCGCCTTAATAACTCACATATATAACCTGAGACTTCTTAAAAATAAAAATAATTATGGTAATATAAGACAATCTTATTTGTATGTAGGATATTTATATCAACGATCAATCAATTTAGAATTTATATAGCGATATATCAATCTTGCCAAGATTATTTACAAGTATCATGTATTTAGATAAAATACTCAATAATGGCGGGTATTAATTTATAATGCCCGCATAATGTTAAAAAACGCACCGCGAGTCACACAAGCGTTCCTCGCGGCGAAATGCGTTTAATAACGGATTAATATGACGAGCAATGAAATTACGAGAGCCAATGCCAACCAATAAAAATATGAACCAGCATTAGCCACAATAAAAAAATCATTTGCCACCATCGCCAACCAATGAATTTATTGCCACCAATAGTTTATCACGGTATAAACATGATGCGGGAGCCGACATGCGCGTTCGAGTTGGAAGAGCTACTGTCCAAACCCCAAGAGAAAGAACCAGCACCAGAACCATTGCCCCAATAGCCACCGAGACCAGCAACGGTCCATCCTGTGTTTGTCCATACGTAATCACCGATAGCAGAATTCGCGTTAGCACCTGATGCTTCAGAAGGTAACATTATCCAATCATTGTTAGAATCATAACCTAATGCTGAAACATATGCATTTGATGATGGAACAGAAAAAGCAATCTGTGTGTAATCCGTAGAAGTATTATCAACGAAATTGAATGTATTACAAACATATGGGACTCTATTATTGAGATTAAGTCCATCAATCCAGTTCCATATATTACCCCAGAAGTTTTCTATACCTCTCCAGTTAACCGGTGTTGTTTGATTGTCCTTCGTACCACTTGTTGTACTACCGGTAGTTATTCCTGTTTTGCTTGCTCCGGAAGCTCCAACAACACCGTTTCCAACGGTCAATTGAGAATTGAAACCATACTCAACAGCAAACAACATTTGAATTGCCATTGTTTGTTTAACACCTGCTTGATACCAACCAGTGCCACGATTTGTTGCCATAGTACGCGCAGTTGCACGTGTAAAGCTATTAGATGGAGCATAAAGATTTCCACCAACAGAACCCAACTTATATGACGTGGAATTATAAGATGTACTATAAGTACCGTTACTATCTTGACCAACAGCATCAAATGCTCCGTATAAGAAATAATCTAATTCGGTAACACCGTCTGCTGCTAAAAATGCAGGATGTAACTTGTAACTATTATCAACTTTTGTATCAGCAATATTCCATCTACCTTTACGGATATTTACTCCATCGAGATCACCTGTCTGAGATACATCAAGTTTGTAATAGAACTTATTAACCTTCACCATTACCTGACCATTTGATCCATCTTCGGTATATGTGAGATCACCATCATACGCATTGATCGTTCCATCATCAGCAACATTACAACGTTTCATATTTCTATAAACGTTTAATGCCTCGATAGCATCAGTCGATCTTGTTGTTACATTATTAACAAAGTCTGTTTCACGAGTAATGCTCGAGACAACTGCAGTCTTAGCATATACTTCATTGCCATTACCAACCGTGATAGGATTAGTACCAGCATTCCAGTCTTCAATGGTAGCATACCATGTTAAACTATATCCGGGTATTGATGTTGGCAACGGATCACCTGAAGCATATGTAGCATAACCGACATATTTATATGATGAAGGATTTGGATAATTGGTAGCCGTCTTATATGCATTGATCGATTCTGCGGGAACATATATAATGGTGGATGTTGATACACTCGTCCATGCATTTGAGCTCGATACCGTTGGTGGAGTTGTTCGTATGAATCTGATGTAATCCATACTGTTGCAGCTATTGAAAGCATACGTTCCAATTGTAGTAACAGTATTAGGAATAGTTATTGAAGATAATGAATAACAATTGTAGAAAGCATTACTTCCAATTGAAGTAACAGTATTAGGAATAGTTATTGAAGATAATGAATAACAATTGTAGAAAGCACTACTTCCAATTGAAGTAACAGTATTAGGAATAGTTATTGAAGATAATGAATAACAGTTACTGAAAGCATAATCTGCAATTGTAGTAACACTATTAGGAATAGTTATTGAGGATAATGAATAACAGTCACTGAAAGCATAATCTGCAATTGTAGTAACACTATTAGGAATAGTTACAGATGATAATGAATAACAATACTGGAAGGCATTATTGCCAATACTTGTAACACCATCAGGAATAGTTATAGATGATAATGAATAACAGCCATAGAAAGCACTACTTCCAATTGTAGTAACAGTATTAGGAATAGTTACAGATGATAATGAATAACATCTACTGAAAGCATAACTTCCAATTGTAGTAATACCAGTACCAATTTCAATCTTTTGAATTGAATTTAAATATGCTCTGTCAGAAGAGGTGGTACTGTTCTTGCCATCTGTAAAGAATGTATTGTATGATGTTGATTGTGATTGGAGTATGAAACTACCACTGACAACAGTTATAGCGATAACATATTTACCTTTATCAGGATATGCATGTCTTTCACTTTTATAAGCAGCACTTGTTGTTGTCCATGTAGAATGTGTGCTATTATCACCCCAATCAATGTCCAATTCAGTATTGGCATTCAGATATAACATCAGTACAGGAGATATTCTTCCTTCGGGAAGATTTATATAAATTCTTGTCTTACCATCCGAAGTAATATACATCTGTCCAATATTGAGTTTACCGTAAGTAGCTACATAACTCTTAGCATTCACCAATGACCAGTTCCAACCTTGTGCTGTAAGTCCTGTGTGAGTTGGATTATCCGGTAACGCTGCAACATCTGCAAATTCTGCTGCTGAATAACTTTTTACGATTGATCCATCATAATCATAGAAGGTTACATCATTACTGGTACCACCACCAGTAGGAACATTTACAGTGACACTGTTATAGAATGTCGTATCAATAGTACTATTTTCGGTTATTTCATCAGGCATTGCAGTTTGTGCAATAAGATTACCGTCTGAAACAACTTTACCTTCATCTTCTGCTGTGTATGTATTTGAAACATCGACATTGATTTCGTTGTAACCGATATATTCAGATATTTTATCATACGTAAATGATGCTGATGATGGCTTCAATGTTGTATTAACATCGATAATGTTTTTTGTATTTTGTGATAATGGGAGTTCAACATCAACTGACAATGAATCGGCATAATCACCAATCTTCATAAGCGGTTCATTGACTGCGGCTGTTTCAGGAGTTGCTAAGACGTACCATATCGTCAACGGTGTGCCATTTGCATATTGTTCAGCAAGCCAATTTTTGAATTTTGTACCATTGTCAAGCCCGTCTGATATTGCGGTGAGTATGTTCAGACTATTTCCGAAATATGCACCCTCTGTTGCTTCTGCACTCGTCACATTCTCATAGTGTGTACAATACCCGATTTTTCGATTTCCAACCCAGTTAGGAAGTGAAATTGCATACGCATTTGAGTTGGTTAAACCTGTGTTTTTGCCCCAACCATCCTCTGTACCATCGAACACAACTTTCTTGATAGCTCTCACCGTCTGCGTACTGCCTAAGTCTATATTAGTAGTCTGCTGACCTGATGAAATCGGGATTTTATAGCCGTAGGGTTCGTAAGATGTTGGTATAGAATTGCCGTATACCACCATAATCTGTGCTGACTGCATTTGTGATTTTGTTGCGTCTGTGATTCCACCAGTAGCGTTGCCATAAAGCAATGATATATATTTTGCACCAACTGGTATCGCAATCGGCGGTAATCCACTTGAAATTTCCGTTTTCGCACTGTCGAAAAATCGCAGTGCGAGCAAGGCAAGACCTGATATATCTGGCATATTGAATGTCGCAACTGAAATTGTTTCACCATCACCAGAAATCGGAACAATGTCTGATTTTATTCGGGTATCCTGTATGTCCTCTGTACGTGATGGGTCGCTGTTGTTATTGCGATACCAGTTAGTTGTTGCAGGGAATAGATTCTCCGTCCTCACACCAACTCCATTTACCTCAACAGGGTTGCTCTGTGTCGGTGTGCCGTCTTGCACTGTATTACCATTAATATCAACATGCCTTAAAGGAGTACCATTTGAGTCATCTATATCAACCGGAAATGTTGACGATGTTACAACCGTTTCCTCACCAATGTAGTATGTTCCATTTTCGGTAATATCAATAGATGTCACAGCATTCTTTATTGTCATGATATCGTCATCTGAATTCACCAGACCTTTTGTGACAATACCACCCTTAGCCTTAACAGCTCCGTCAATATCTGATTTTGCATTGATAATGCCTTGCAGACCATCTGCTATAGTTTGTGGCATACATTACACCCCCTTTTCAAGATTTGTCTGTGGAGGAATCATCATTGGTGGAATACCGAATGGTGTTTCTATTGTTGGTTCTACAGGAGGTTCTGGCTCTTCATCAATCGGAATATCAGTCTCTTCATATGTGTACTTACACGGAATCACATCAACCGCATCATCATAAAGAACCTGAGTTTCAATCTGACGGAGTTTCATTTTCTGATCTGAATAACGACGTTCTCTGGTATCGTTATCTACTAATTCAACTATAATCATTTTGATTACCTCCTTTAATATTCTTCATATGTGTAAGTTGATGGATCTGGATAGTTAGTAGCAGTCTTGTAAGTTTCCAATGTACCAGTAGGAACAAGTATCTTTGTCGATGTTGATACACTATTCCAAGCATTTGAGTTTGATACAGTCGGTGGTGTCGTTGATTCGAATTTGATATATGACATGTAAGAACAGCTACTGAAAGCACTACTTCCAATTGAAGTAACACCATTAGGAATTGTTACTGATGATAATGCATGACAATAATAGAAGGCACTACTTCCAATTGTAGTAACACTATTAGGAATAGTTATTGAGGATAATGAATAACAGTAACTGAAAGCACTACTTCCAATTGAAGTAACACCATTAGGAATAGTTATTGAAGATAATGAATAACAGTAACTGAAAGCACTACTTTGAATTGTAGTAACACCATTAGGAATTGTTATTGAAGATAAAGAACTACAGCTCTGGAAAGCACTACTTCCAATTGAAGTAACACCATTAGGAATTGTTATTGAAGATAAAGAACTACAGCTCTGGAAAGCACTACTTCCAATTGAAGTAACACCATTAGGAATTGTTACTGATGATAATGCATGACAATAATAGAAGGCATTACTTCCAATTGAAGTAACACTATTAGGAATTGTTACTGATGATAATGAATAACAGTAATAGAAAGCATACGTTCCAATTGTAGTAACACCAGTACCAATTTCAATCTTTTTAATTGCATTATTGTAAGCTCTATCAGGAGAAATTGTACTATTATTCCCGTTCCATAATATACTTGAAACACTCGTGGATGATGATTGTAATACAAATCCACCACTTACAACAGTAATAGCAATCACATAATCACCAGATGCAGAATACTCATGTCTTTCACTCTTATAAGAAGCACTTGTAGTAGTCCATGTTGAATGTGTTGAACCATCACCCCAGTCAATATCCAATTCACTATTAGCATTAAGATATAATTGTAATATAGGTGATGTTCTCCCTTCGGGGAGACTAATATACAGCCTTGTCTTTCCATCACTTGTAACATACATCTGACCAATATCCAGTGAGCTATTGTCTGCAACATAACTCTTTGCATCAGCCAAACTCCAGTTCCAGCCTTGTGCTGTAAGTCCAGTATGAGTCGGATTCTCAGGCAATTCAGTCAGTGTAGCAAATTCCTTTGCTGTATAAGTTTCAACTACTGTACCATCATAGTCAAGGAACCTAACCTGTGGTATGGGAGCTTCTCCTGATAAGATAGCGTCAATAATAGACTTGGTGTCGCCAATACCATTCTTGATATCGTTCACACCAGACAGAATCTGTTGTAATGTGGGATTCATACCACTGATGGCATCACGTGCCTCAGCATCTTTTATAGTGAGGACTGTTCCATCCTCACGCTCTATTTCAGAAACATAATTAGGATCTGGCATATTTAATCACTTTCCTTTCTATCTAATTAAGTCATCCTGTGTAATGTGAGTCGTTCATTATTATACGTAGTGTAATCGATTGGTTTTCCAGTAAAATATGTCGGAGTCCAATCCATCTTAACACCACTCCATGAACCACCACCAGCAATAGCATTCCATGAATATGGAGCTTCTGTTAATGATTTACATGTCCACCAGAATGCCGGACCATTAATCATTACTTCTGCTTCACCATTACCAGAGAATGGTAATGCAGATGAATACAGCTGACCTGTAACGATTGTATTTGTTGGAAGATTCTTTGCATACAATTCATCGGTAATCTGTTTCAAAGTCTTTCCAGATGTTGTGATATCCAGTTCAGTAAATGTTGTGAAGTTGTAGTTTGCATCGAGTCTTTCTTTGATCGTTGCAATTGATGTATCAAGTATCTGTAATTCTCCGCCGTAATTAACAAGCATTTCCGAACCACGAATGCCGATAACTTCACCCGCAACTGTTTCGGGACCACTATTGATGGACTGCATCAGTTTATATGTAACTTCACCAGTATTATCGTCTGTATGTTTGGTTACGGTGTAACGGCTCTTGTCTCCGGTACCACCACCGCCTCCACCGCCTCCACCTTCATTCGGGAAGTAGTCATAGAAATTCCAGGGGTTTATGATGTCATGTGTTCCAGCAGCATATATGTAGTAATATGGAAACTGCATGAGTTTCTTAACTTCATCAGCATTTGCTGGATAATTATAACAAGGATTCGGTTGGTTTATAATAGCAATGTTTCTATTATTACCTATCGGAATACTCACATCAACTACATCAATATTTACGATAGTTTCAGCCATGCATTATCACTCCTTTAAATATAATATATTAAATATAATGATCAGTGGGGAGATAATCCCCACTGATCATCGGGATATTGTTTATTGTTTACTCACCAAGCCAGTTAACAGTAGCACCTGTAGCACCCCAAGGAGCTGTACCACCACTGATACTTCCTTCAGTATTATGAACATTGATAGTTTCAATTGCTGAACCACCAAATGTATTGGCACTGATGAATGTAACACTAGCAGGGATATCAATTGAAGTAAAGAGTGTACTACTGAAGATCTGATCATAGAGTTCAGTAACAGCTTCACCGAGTGTGAGAGTTGTAAGTGAGGTACAACCGCCGAATGCACTAGCACTGATTATGCCAGTAATGTCAATGTTAGCTGATTCAAGACCTGTACAACCAACGAATGCCTGACTGTAGATTCTTGTAATGTTTCTACCAAGTGAAACACTCTTGAGAGTTGTTACACCAGCGAATGCAAGTGTCTCAATCTCGGTTACATGTGAACCGAATGTACATGTCTCAACAGTACAACCCTGGAACATATTTGATACAACAACAGGACAATCCACACTAGCAGTCTTGAGATTTACACAACCACCGAACATACTAGATCCACCTGAAACAGATGTAACGTTAGTAGGAATGTCAATGGATGTAAGACCTGTTGTAGTGAATACACTACTGCTGAGTGAGATATTAGGTACTTCACTTGGGAAGTCGAATGATGTCATGTTCAGACAACCACTGAATGCAAGTCTACCAATTGTGATGGTATTCTTACCAGTCATATCACCCCAGTAGAAATGTTCAAGACCGGAGTTCATGAATGTTTCACTGGAGACATCCTTATTGACACCATTGTTATATACATATCTGAGTTTCTTGGATTCGATTCTCTGGAATTCAGTTTTATAACTATTGGTCATTTCAGAACCAATGATGAGATCATATCTCTCATCATCAACAGCTACATCAGCATCGATATATGTAGCAGCATCTGACATTGTTTCAAATGTACGAACAGAGCTATCACTAACCTTGCGGACATTGATCTTTGTATTATCGATAGGGTTTTCAAGAAGTGTAACTCTTTCATCCAGATCATCAACATCTCCGTTGAGTGCAATTACAGCAGTATTGAGGAGATCTGCTTCATCCTTAGCAGCATTAGCTGTTGTACTTGCTTCTGTGGATGTGGTTTCACATGTCTCGATTCTGTTAACAAGACCAGACAGATCAATGGTTCCTGCCTGTACAGGTGTAAGGTTACCATTATCAATATCAACCTGGAAGTTACCTGCTGCAGTGAAATCACAAGTAGCCTGATAGAGTTCACCATAAGCTCTCCATGTAAGCTGTGATCTAAGGAATCCCTTATTGAGTTCATAGTGTACAAGAGCATACGGTCTATCTTCGACAGCAGCAAGTCTATTCTGAAGATCGATAATCTGAAGTCTGAAGTCATTTGTAAGAGATACAAGATTATTGACAGTATTCATCAGTGTACCAATGTTCTCAGTATTGAGAGCAACCTGTCCCCGAAGCTGTTCGATAATAACATCCTGTGCAGCATCCTTAGCATGGAGAAGTCTGATCTCATCCTCTATAGCAGTAACTTCATTTCTCAACTGAGTGATGACTGCATCAGTAGGTTCATTGAGAGCATTCCATACACCAGATGTATCTCCACATGCAATCGGAATAGATGTAAATGCAACGAATGTCATTCTGAGTCTGTTGGAGACATTAGCATAGTAATCAAATGACTTGTTAACTTCACATGTAGCAATCAGAAGTCTTCTGTCAGCCTCAGTATTTTCGATAACCTGACTCTGGAGCTGAATCTTTGTATTGTTATCAGTGAAGATATAGAAAGGATTCAGACCATTTACAAGATGCTCCTTAGTATCAATGATATCAACATACAATTCAATTGTTGTAATTGTGATTGTATACTGACCCTGGAATGTCATTGCAGGAATATTATCAATGATCAATCCCTGAAGAGACTGTACGAATACATCATTGATATCTGTGAAGTGGAAGTGTGTCTGGGTAATTTCACAATCAGAATGACTGCTGTGAACTACGCCACCCATCATGTCAGTGATAACATACTCAACTCTTACTTTCAGATTATTCTTCACAATAGGAAGAACTCCACTGAGTTCCTCATATTTACGATTGATATACTGTTTGAGGAAGTCCATTCTAACTACATTAGTCAGATTGGTATCAGTCATATCAAATGTAGCAGCAAGGTTAATACAACTCAGATCATCTCTCTTAGTTATATTTGTATAAACGCTTTCCGAATATACTAATGCCATACCATATGACATATTCGTAGAATTTATCAGATATGGATTTGCATCATTCAGTGTAAATGCACTTCCTACGAATGGTCCTGATGAAGGATAATCTTTCATAACAGGATTTACACTACCATTGCCACAGCAGCATGTAGTATAATAATCACAAGCAGGTCTGTTATAAGGATAATGTGGAGGCATTATAGGACACCTACAAGGATCATTATTCATTATAGGAGGAGCACAATGATTGCATTTGTTCATTCAATTCATTCCCTTCTTATTTAATTTTGAGAACTTGTTTAATGATGTATATTATAATAGGAGACCACAGGAATACTGCCTGTGAATCAGCATTGTCAAATAACTGATCTCCTGTATATAATGAAAGCTTCTGAATGGAAGTAAGTTTTCCATGTATGAAGTCATGTATCAATGATACATAATCATATCTTTGACACTTATAATGTCTACAACAAGTATGCTTCTGTTGACAACATTTACAGTCAGCAACTTTACATCCTCTGATATCGTATTCATTATCAAGTATCTGAACCATTTCAATTGGGAAGAAAGGTTCACATTCGGCTGATGCACACCAAGGATCAACTGGAATCATTATATCTACATCATATCCATACATAGCAAATGAAGAATCTGGGTAATCCCATCCTTTAAGTATTCTGAATTTAAATGTATCAAGATATCTTAAAGGAGCATCCCTTTCGATCCATTTGTATGGAGACTTCTGATATAAGAAATCCAGTCTAGGGTCCTTGAGTTTGTCCTCTTCGAGAACAATGTTTCCTGTTCTATTATCAT
>Ga0310786_10002639_pt1 | contig 27067 bp, 18 predicted proteins | sample AusTroGonzalo_MG_FD_203881 | JGI IMG/M metagenome (GOLD analysis project Ga0310786, IMG submission 203881) | Bovine rumen microbial communities from tropical cattle in Woodstock, Queensland, Australia - Gonzalo_03 (v2) (version 2) | ecosystem: Host-associated > Mammals > Digestive system >...
GGGTAAATGAAATTTTTTACAAAAAAGTTTCGGGGCCAGACGTGCGGACGCACATCCGACCCCAGAAAGCGCGGCGGCAGGAAGCCACCGTCAGCCATCGCGACTTATTATAGATTTGGAATCATTGGCTCCCCATTTTTTCTTGCTTGTAGACGGCGCAATCGTGTTTAGTGTCCTGTCGGAGTGCGGGCAATTTCTCCGCAACGGCACTCCCGCACAATGGCCGGCGGCTTCGCCGTCGCGTCGGGCTGCTCCGGACGAGAATATCCCCCGAGGCGAAGCCGAGCCGCGAAGCGGGCGCTATGCGGGGTGCTCGTCTCGTCGAACGCGTCGACTCCGCGCGTTGCGGCTCGGCCTCTTGCGACCGCTTTGCGGCTCGGCCTGCGGCCTCGGGCAACCCGATGCCTTCGGCACGGGCGAATCTTCGACGCTCGGGATTCGCGACACTGACCGAGACGCGCCGCAGTGCAAGCCGCGCTTAGGTCGCTCATCACGTCGCCGAGCCGACCTCTCGTCCTACGCCGCCGCCCGACCCGATTTACGCCGTCGCGTCGGGGCTGCTCGCTCGATCTCGTACGCTTCGGACCTCGTTGCGCCTTTCGCGCTTAGACAAACTACTTCGCTCAGCCTGACGTGTAAGTTGAGAGTGTAGAGTGGAAAGTGTAGAATTGTGGACGATCCACCATTCTACATTTTCAATTCTCAACTATCAATTTCGCAACTGCCTCACTCGCGCCACGCAGGCCCTTGCGGCTGCTGCGCAGTTCGCGCTTCGCGCTCAGCCAACCCGACGCCTTCGGCGCGGGTGCATCCTCCGCTCCGGCGCCCTCCACGCCTCACCGCTTAAAGGCGTAGCGTCTCGCTGGGCGGTAGCGAAGGCGCGGGGGTTGCACGAGAGCTAGCGAAGGGATCGCCACCGCCGGAGTGGTTTCGCTTGTCGCGGCGCATTTCGGTGAGGGGAATGGCTTGTCACGTCATATAGACTTACGTGCGAGGCGGTGAAGCGACTCCCGTAGCGTACGGATCGGGCGACACCCGCGCCGAGCGAGCATTCCGACGCGACGGCGAAATGAAGTCTCCAAGTCCGCAAATTTGATATAATATGCGGCAATGCAACACGAGACGATGAACCTAAAAAAGGCCGCCGCCCATATTCACATGGACGCCAACGAACTGCGCCATGTGGCGCAGCGCGGGGAGATCGACGCCGTCAAGCGCGGCGACGAATGGTTCTTCGAGCATCGCGCCCTCGACGAATGGGCGCAGCGAAACCTCCTCTCTGCCCCGCGCCGCGAGCTTGCGCAGCAGCACAGGAACATGACCGAGGAGCGTCGGCGAGCAAGCAAGGCCGGCCTTTGCGTCGCCGACCTCTTTGACGTGCGCTCGATAGACCTCTTCGTCCGCGCGAAGGCCAAGGCCGGAATCCTGCGCGACATGACCGACCTCGCCGACAAGAGCGGCAAGGTCTACGACCCCGACGCTCTCTTCAAGGAACTGACTGCGCGAGAGGAAGCCGCGTCGACTGCGATCGGGCGGGGGCTCGCCCTTCTTCATCCGAGGTTCCACGACCCTTACATGTTCGAGGAGTCGTTCATCGCCTACGGCCGGAGCGAGAGGCCGCTCTTCTTCGGCGCCGCGAACGGAGAGGGGACGCGCCACTTCCTGCTTGTCTGCTCAACAGACCACGAAGCGCACCTCCATATCCTCGCAAGACTCGCGATGCTCGCGCACGGGACTTCGCTCGTAGAGCGTCTCGAGACCGTGGAAACCCCCGAAGACGTCATCTCAATGGTGCGTGAATGCGAAATGGAGTTCCTCTGATGCGATTCTGGTTCTTTGATCTCGACGGAACGCTTGCCGACACCGACCGCGACATACGAGATGCTTGGAAGGCGGCGATCTCAGACCGCGGCCTCTCCTGCCCGTCTTTCGACGAGAAGTTCGTGGCGGGCCCGCCGTTCGACGAAATGGCGAAGACCCTCTTCCCCGATGAATACACCCCCGCGCTCGCCGACGCCCTAAGGGAAGGCTTCGCCTCCCACTACGATTCCGACGGATTTCCCTCGACCCTCGAATACCCTGGCGTGATCGACGCGGCAAAGGCCCTCAAGGCCAGAGGCGAGAGGATCTACATCGCCACAAACAAGCGCTTCGCCGGAACTACCGCGATGGCGCGTCATTTCGGATGGGACAGAGTCTTCGACGGCATCTACGCAGGCGACATGCACAAGGACGACGCGATCGGCAAGCTGAGAAAGCCAGAGCTTCTTGCGCTCATAATGCGCGAGATCGGCGCCAAGCGCGAAGAGTGCGCCATGGTCGGCGACACGCACAGCGACTTCGAGGCGGCTCGCGAAAACGGAATCCTGTCAATCGCCGTAACCTGGGGATACGGGACGGCTAAGGAAATTTCCATGGCCGACATGACGATCTCCGACGCGGCAGAGCTTCTCCGCATCCGCTGACCTCCTCCGTGCTTCTTGCAACGCGCCAAGGTAGCGGTCACTCGACAACGGCAAACACCGCGAAGTGGTCCGAGAGGGAGTCGTTCGGATGTACGAACGGCACCGACGCGGCGGAAAAGCCCTTGCAGAATATGTAGTCGAGGCAGCTGTCACCGTAGCGCTTGTGCGGATGAGTGCCCCTGCGGCCTGGGGGAACGCGCGACATCAGGTTCTCGAACCCGGCCTTTGCGAGGATGTCGAAAAGGGTCTCCTTCGAAAACTCCTTCCGCCATGCGTCGGCGTTGAAATCCCCCGCCACGACGACGTAGCGCGATGCTGCGCTCGCCTTCGCAAGCTTCTCCGCGGCATGAGCGCGCTTCGCCCTGTTGAGGCTTCGGATATCCTCCTTGGTTGCGCCGTAGTTCGACTTGAGGTGCACCGCATAGACGTCGGCCGTGACGGCAGGCGACACGACGACGGCGGCAAAGGCGTAGCCGCGAGGCGGAGTCTCGCGCCCAAAGCCCTTCCATGCGCTCCACCCCTTCGAAGCCACGGGAAGCGTCGTCGCTATCACTTCCTGCTGCTGGTCGAACCTGTCACGCCGCCTGTAAGCGGAGATGGACGCGACGACCAGCCCCGGCCGCCCGATCCTCTCGACGAGATTCGACGCTACGCGAGGCCCGCGAATTTCGTTCATGACGAGTATGACGTCATTCGTGCCCTCTGGGTCGGCAGCCTTGAGGCCAGATGCAAGCATCTTCGCGGCGGCCTCAATGGTAGCCGCCTCCACGTCGGGGTGCGCCCTGTGCTCGGCGCGCCCGGACGGAAACCAGTTCCCGTTCCAGGTGCCGACGACCAACGCGGCGAGCATCGCGGCAACGACGCTCATCGCCTCTGGCCTATTGGCTTTATCTCCGGCGCGGGCGCCCTGTTGTAAACGCGAGAATACGGCGGCACCGAAGAGACGAGCCACACGCTACCGCCGATTTCAGAATCGTGGCCAATCGTGGTGTCGCCGCCAAGCACCGTCGCCCCGGCATAGATAACGACATTGTCCTCGATGTTCGGATGGCGCTTTATCCCCTTTACGAGAGCGCCCGTCTCGGGATCCTTGTCGAACGACTTAGCTCCGAGCGTCACGCCCTGGTAGAGCTTGACGTTCCGGCCTATGACCGTCGTCTCGCCTATGACTACGCCAGTGCCGTGGTCGATGAAAAACCTCTCGCCTATCGTCGCCCCGGGGTGTATGTCGATCCCGGTCATCGAATGCGCAAGCTCGCTCATGACGCGAGGGAGGATGGGGACCTTCAGGCGATAGAGCTCGTGCGCGATGCGGTGGATAGTTACTGCGTAGAGCCCGGGATACGACATCACGACCTCCATCGGAGACGTGGCGGCGGGATCGCCCTCGTAGGCGGCCGTGACGTCGGTGGAGACGAGCCTCTTCACCTCTGGAAGCCGTGCGATGAAGGAAGCCACGATGGCGGCGGCGTCGGAGCCCGGCAGCAAAAGCGCGACCTCCGCCTCAAGCTCGCGGGATAGCGCGCCTTCGAGGTCGGACTCGCCGAGCCCGCCGTATGCGCAGGGATGAAGGATCGCAAGCGCCCTTCTCGATATCTTCGCAACTCTCTGGGGAAGCGTCATCGGCTATTCTCCCTTTCTGCGTATGCGCGCTATGATTCGCGAAGCCCCGAGGTTCTTGAGACCCATCGCCATCAGGAGCTTGCCGACAACATGGCGCGACTCCGCCTTCACCTCGACGATGTCTATGCCTTCCTTCTTGCAGAGGGCGCTGAAGTCCTTGAGCGTTATGCAGTGGATGTTCGGCGTGTCGTACCACTCGAAAGGCAGCTGCTTGGAGACGGGAAGCCGCCCGAGGAGCGCCAACGTGAGCCTGATCCTGTATGCGGCGAAATTCGGGAACGTGACGATGGCTTCGTCCGCGATCCGCAACGCCTCGTGGAGAAGCCCGCGCGGGTTCTTCACCTCCTGCAGAGTGTCCGAGACTATCGCGACGTCGTAATGGGAGTCTGGCACCATTGAAAGTCCCTCGTCCACGTCCTCCCAGAGGACGTCATGGCCGTCGGCTATCGCCTCCTCGTATGGATAGACGTCTATCTCCACGCCGTCGCCGGAAACGTTCTTGCGCTCGCGCAAAATGTTGAGGAGCGTTCCGTCGGCGCAACCGATGTCGATTGCGCGCGAGCCCTCCTTCACCATGCCGACAACCCCAGCGTGCAGGCGCTCCTGCCACTTCATCACCTTGACCTCCCGGCTCCCGAGAAAGCCGCCCACAATCTTCGAGAGGTGCTCTATGTCGGTAAGGAAGGAATCGTGCCCGGTGCCGGACTCGAGATGGCAGTAGGATACGCGCTTGCCCGCCTTGACGAGGGAGGATGCGATCTCCTTCGACTGCCATACGGGGAAGAGGATGTCGTTCTCGTAGGAACAGACGAGCGTCCGGGCCTTGACGCGGGCGAAGGCCGCGTCGAGCGAGCCGAAGCTGAGGCACGGGTCCGCGAGGTCCATCGAGCGCGTTATGTGGAGGTAGGAGTTCGCGTCGAACCGCTTTACGAACTTCGCCGCCTGGTAGTCGAGGTAGCTTTCTATCTGAAAATACGTCTTGAATAGCCTGTCCCTCTCGGCGCGCTCCGCTTCCGGCGCCTCGACGAAGTTCTTCTGGAGGTCGCGGTGGAACTTCTCCTGCAGCAGCTCGCGGGAGAGGTATGTTATGTGCGCAAGCTGGCGGGCGGACGCAAGCCCCGCCTTCGGCCCCTTGCCGTCGCCTTCAAGGTAGTAGTCCCCGCCCTTCCAATTGGGGTCGTCGGTGATGGAATTGCGGCTCATCACGCTGAACGCCAGCGCCTGCGTGTTGAGGTGGGCGGAAGTCGCGATGAGGCAGACCTTGTCCATGTCGTCCGGGAACCGCGTCATCCAGTTCACGACCTGCAGCCCGCCGTAGCTTCCGCCGATGAGAGCGGCAAGGTGGCGAATCCCGAGCTGGTGGAGGAAAAGCCTGAAGACGTCGACTGCGTCGTCGAAAGTGTACTGAGGGAAAGAGGAGCCATACGGCTTCCCCGTATCGGGGTTTATCGACATCGGACCGGTCGTTCCGGCGCATCCGCCGAGCACGTTTGCGCAGATGATGTGGAAGCGCCGCGTGTCAATGGAGCGGCCGGGGCCGATCATGCCCTCCCACCATCCGCTCGGCTTGCTCTCGCCCGGCTTTATGCCAGCCACATGCGCGTCCCCCGTGAGCGCATGGCAGATGTAGATTACGTTGTCGTCCCGCACCGGGGCGCCGCACTCTTCGTAGCGGACTGAGATTTCCTTCAGCACTCCGCCATAGGCAAGCTTCAGCCCGCCCTCAGGCAGCTGCAGCTTGAGGTCTTTTGGCTCGACTATTCCTACTCCGTCATCCATAATCTATATATTATACCATAAAAACGAAATTCAAGGTCGCGTGGCTTCGTCGCTCAAACAAGCCGTAGCATCTCGGCGCGTATCAGCGAAGGAGCAGGGATGGGGAGATACACCCGTGCCGGAGCGGAGGAATTTGGACATCTCCAATTGAATTCCTGTAAAGCATAAACTGGAAAATGAGACCATGAATTTGGTATAATCCACCTAATGCCAACATTAACCAAGCAAACATGTGGAGGTAAAAAATGTTTCTGTCGTCAATTCTTCTCGCAGCGTCCCTAACCGTCACGGCAGGCGGCGACGCATTCATGGTACAGGGCTTCCCCAAGGGCTTCAAGCTCGACAGAACCCTGACAGAGTGGATTTCAAGCGGCGACGCAAGGCTCGTCAACTTCGAGACAGTCGTCAACGACGGGACATGCCGCCCTGCGGCCTGGAGCGGCGGGACGTGGAGCTCGATGGATCCGTCGGTCCTTCCCGACTTCCTGGCCTTCGGCTTCAATGGATGCGGTTGCGCCAACAACCATTCGCTCGACTTCAGCACCGACGCCCTCTTCCTGACGATGAAGACGATGAGGGGAATGAGGATGCCGTTCGCGGGAATCGGCGAAAACCTTCAGGAGGCGACAAAGGCCGGCATTGTAGACACCCCCAGCGGAAAAGTCGCGTTCATCTCGATATCGTCGTCGTTCCACCCAGACGCAATGGCCGGCTGGAAGACGTCGCGTTCGCCGGGGCGCCCCGGGCTCAACGCCCTTCGGTGGAAAGAGACTTATCTCGTAACGGCGAAGCAGCTTGAATGGGTGAGGGAAATCGCCTCCGAAACCGGAATCAACGGAAACCGCGAGCTCGACATCCGCACAGGCTTCGTCGCGCCGGACGCGCCAGGCACGTTCCAGATGGGCGCACTTGCGTTCAAGGAATCCGAGAGGCCCGGGCGCACGTCGGCCTGCAACGCAAAGGACCTCAAGCGGATTTCCGACGCCATTGCCGAGGCGAAGAAGGCGGCAGACATCGTGGTTATCCTCGCGCACTCCCACACGATGCGCCACAAGAACGTCGAGGAGCCTGCGCCGTATTTCGTCGAGTTCTGCCACATGGCGATAGACGCCGGCGCCGACGCCGTCATTGGAGGCGGCACGCATCAGCTGAAGGGAATCGAGATAAGGGGCGGAAAGCCAATCTTCTACTCCCTCGGCGATTTCGTGTTCCAGAACAACGTAGTTCCAATCGCGCCGCCGGACTTCTGCGAAAAATACGGCGTCCCGCTCGACTCCGACGCGAAGACCGCATTCAACGCCCGCTCCAAGGGCGGGAAGGTCGGCCTCCACGCATTCCGCGAAAACTTCCTCTCGGTAGTGCCTCGCATCAGCTTCGAGAACGGGACGCTTGCAAAGCTCGAGATGCTTCCCATCGAACTGCACTGGATGCAGGACTGGTCCGTGAACGGCCTTCCCCGCGCTGCGGACAGCGAGGCGACGGGCGTGATCCTCGCGGCCCTCAAGCGCACTTCCGCGGAGTTCGGCACGCCGTTTTCGCTGCGGCCGGACGGCATCATCGAAGTGCCGCAGCACTTCTTGACCAACCAGAAGAAATAGCGCGGTCGCGGGCTATAGCGTCCCGAATATGCGGTCGCCGGCGTCGCCAAGCCCCGGCACGATGTAGAAGTGCGAGTTAAGCCGCTCGTCCTTCGCCGCCGTGAAGACCGGCACGTCGGGATGCTCCTTCTCCACCTTCGCAATCCCCTCAGGCGCGGAGATGAGGCTCAGGAAGACGATTCGCCTGTAGCCGAGCTTCTTGAGCTGGTCGAACGCGTCGCATGCGCTGCCGCCGGTCGCGAGCATGGGGTCTATCACGATTGCGAGCTCGTCGCGCTTCGCCGGAGGAACCTTCGCATAATACGGAACAGGCTCCGCCGTAGCCTCGTTACGCTGCATTCCGAGAACCCCGACCTTGGCGTAGGGAAGGACACGGAGCATGGCGTCGAGCATCCCCATCCCCGCCCGGAGGATTGGCACAATCACAATCGAATCCTCGATCTTGACGCCCATCGTCTTTGCGACCGGCGTCGTGACGGGGATCTCGACCGTCCTCAAGTCCTTGAGACTTTCGATTGCGAGAAATTCCGTGATTTCGTTGACGAGCTCGCGGAACTGCTTCGGCTTGGTGTTGATGTCGCGCATGAGCGTGACGCGATGCCGTACCAACGGATGTGTCAGAACTGTATGCATATGTATGCTGCCCTTCTTGCCATTCAGAAACTTCAAGTCACAGGCGATTCGCCTCGTTCCGTGCACCGGAACACATGCGTATTATAACATTTTTGCAATAGAGATGCGGGGTCTGTCCCCAGGGCATTATTTCTGCATCCCTTCCGCGCGCCACATGAGGAGCAGGACGCCGCCACCGACGAGCGCAGCGGCGAGAATCGTCGCGTATGCGGCGTTCCACCCCCACTGCTGGGCGACAAAGCCGAAACCTATGCCGGAGAGAATCGTAGAGGCATAGGAGAATATCCCCACGAAGCCTCCTGCTACGCCTGCCGCACGAGGCGTCGCCTGCTGCGTAGTAGCGACCCCGAGAAGCGCCTGCGGGCCGTAGATGAAGAACCCTATCATCATGAAGGGCAAGAGCTTCACCACGAGCGGCATCGTCGGCGAAACAAGCCAGAAGGCGGCTATCGCCGCCGCCGCGCCAGCCATGCAAACGACGCTTGTGCGGTGCGCCCTGCTGCCGAAGAAGCGATCAGTCGCCCACCCGGCGACGACCATGCCGAGATTGCCGCCGACTATCTCGAACACGAAGCAGAGCGTCGTGGCGGAAGCAAGCGAAAGACCCTTGGTCTCCATCAAAAGCACGATGCCCCAGTCAAGCGCGGCAAACCGCACCGTATAGACGAAGAAATCGGCGATGGCGATTATCCACACCCTCGGATTCCTGAACACCCAACGCGAAACGTAGGACTTGTAGTCGACCGCCAGCCCTTCATCGTTTTCAACTTTCAACTTTCCATTCTCAATTTTCGCAAACCCCACCTCCTCCGGCGAATCCTTGAACAGGAAGAGTGCGGCCACTCCGCCCAGCGCCGCAATTGCCGCAGGAACTACGAAGCAGAGCCGCCACGAATGGAAAGCGGGTATGATGAACCAGCCGCAGAGCGCGAACACGGCGCCCGCGCCGACGGAATGGGAGAGGTTCCATATCGACTGCTTTGTCGAGAGCTCCTCCGGCGGGAACCACTTCGGCAGCGTCTTGATGCAAGGCCCAACGCCCATCCCCTGGAAATACTGGTTCACGATCCACACGACGCCCATCGTCCATACGAGCGACGCCGCGACAGCCGTCCCCTCCGCAACCACAGGCGCGGCATGTCCCAGCGCAATGAAGTCGCTGAAGCCAAAGAGCATGTTTACGGCGGAGCAGATGAAAAGCCCCGTCGCCATGACCTTCCGCGCCGAGTTGCGGTCGGCTACTATGCCGTTCAGGAAGCGGCCAACGCCATAGACTATCCCGCCGGCGGTAAGGAACGCGCCGAGCTGGATTTTGCTCACGCCTATCTCCCCGAGGAGCGGCATCGCGATGGAGAGGTTCTTGCGTATGACGTAGTAGAGGGCGTATCCCCCCATCGTCACGAGCAGCGTCTCCCACTGCCACCACTTGAGCGACCTTGCCGTCATCAGGCCTCGAACGTGAACTTCTCCCATGGGATGTCGACGGGCTTCTTTTCCGTAAGGATCTCGTCGATGTGCATGAGAAGAGGGAATTCAGCCGCGTCGAGCTTGCCAGCAGCGCAAAGCGCCTTCACGGCGCGCGCCACCCGCACTGCGACGACGAGCGACTCCAAGGTCACGCCCTTCAGCTCTTCGCGGGCCTCGTCTATGTTCATGCCGCGCCCGAGAAGGATGCCGACGAGACGTGTCCGTCCTCCGTAGACAGTCACATAGAGGTCACCTGCACCGACGCAGAGGTTCTCAAGCGTCCCCGCGCCCTGCAAGTCAAGAAGCTTCTTCATCTCCTTCACAGCCTGCCCAAAGACGGCGGCCTGCGAATTGAAGTGAAGTTCCGAATCCATCCCGAACGCCTTCTGGTTGAGTCCGATCGTGAGCGCTATGCCAAGCGCATAGCCGTTCTTGAGAGCAACAGCGCTTTCGATGCCGACAACATCCGTGGAGAGCGAGATGTGGTAGTAGTCGGTCGCCATCGCCTTTTTCATCATGCGCAGGACATCCATGTTCTTGCCGCAGAATGCAACCTCTGTCTGGTCGTGGGCGACAAGCTCGTAGCTCGTGCACGGGCCGCCGATTGCGCAAATAGTGCGCTTCAGGCCCTTCTCCGCGAGCCGCGCCTCCCAGAGTTCAGGATACGTGAGAAGCGCCCTCTCTTGCGCTGGCTGGCATTTTACATTGTCAATTTTACATTTTTCATTCTCGAAAAGGCCCTTCGTCACCGATAGGACCGGAAGGCTTTCCGGCAATTTCGGCAGCACCTCTTCGCCGAACCAGTCTACGCCGAAGCTCGACACGCCGCCGATGACGAAATCCGCGCCTTCGATCGCCTTCTCCATCTCCTCGATCTGGTAGAACTCGCATCCTTCCGGGAAAGGCGGGATGCCCTTCGGGAAATGCTTTGCGAACTTCGGGTGCCTCTTCGTCTTGCGGCACTCGTCGATGATCTCGCGGTCGAGGGGCGTGCCAACGAGCCTCACCGTGTTTCCGTTTTCGCGGGCGGGAAACGCCAGCGCGCTTCCCATCATGCCCGAGCCGATTATCGCTATTGTTGCCATTTTTAGTTGTTAGTGGTTAGAGGCAATTGCAAAACTCATTTCTTTAACCATGTAGATCATGTAGACTTTCTGCCTGTTCTACCTGTTCTGCATAGTTAATTCTTTCATGGGTAGGCGTTTGCAACTGTCTTGTTGGTTGTTGGAATGCGGGTGCGAAGAATGTCAACTGCCTTGTAAAGCGCTTCTGGATAGTCCGTGCCGAACGAGTCGAAGCCGAACTCCCAGAGGGCGAGATACGTCTCCGGCCGGTTCGCCTCTTCCTGCCACACGCACATCGACGCCTCAACCCCTGCGGCGTGAAGGCGCTCGACGCACTTCTTCATCGTCTCCGGCCTCGGGCAGAAGGTCTGCCTGCCGTCGGCACCGTAGCGCACCTGGCAGTGGAGCTGCACGTTGTCGATGTCCTTGAAGTTCTCGGCCGCCGCATTCTCGAAGAACCTCATCATGTGCGCCTCGCACTTTTCGATTTCTCCTGGCTTGTCGAAGTCTATGTAGTTCCAGTTGCCGAGGTTCATCCAGTGAAGTGTCTGTCCCTCCGGCAGCGCGGCCTTGTAGCGCTTTATGAGCCCGTAGATGTTAGTAATGAACCAGCATTGCTTCTCAAGCCCGTGCGCCTTCACCAGCTCCGCGACCTTCTCGGGCGGCACGTCTTTCCAGTCGATGTGCATCTTGCGGACCGGGTTTTCCTCCATCGCCGTGAAGATCGTCTCCCAGAGCGGCGCACGGCAAGTCGCGTACTGCGCCCCGCGATACGAGCCGACATCCTCTTCACGCAGCTCTGACCAAAGCCATTCGCTGATTTTCCGTCCCTTGAGGGAGCCGTCATGGAAGGCGACGATCTTGCCGTCCTTCGTATATCGGATGTCACTCTCGGGTGTGTAGCCCTTCGCCCAAGTGTACAGGAGCGCCTCCATCGTGTTGTCGGGCCGCCCTTTTCCGTCGCCACGGTGTATGAGAGAGTGCTTCAGCGTCTCGAGCGCCTGCGGCGTCACCGGCCGCCCCCCGAACGCAGCCGTTGCCAGCGTGCAAGCGAAAAACGCTGCACAAGTCTTCAAATAGATTTCCTTCACTGTTGTTTGCCTTTCACCATATCACTCCTGTCGGGACCTTGCATGGACCTCCGGACCAAGGCGACAGTCCACCGCGTTAATATGATACCAAAACGGCCTTACGCTCCGCCATTGGAAATCATTGTAAAATTATCAATGAAAATTACATTATCGTATCATTGCAAAATATGGTATAATTCGCAGCATGAAATGGCGCAACGTTCTCATACTCGTAACCCCAGCCTATCAGCCCAGGCTCGCGGGGATCGCGCGCTATGCCCGTCAGCACAACTGGCAGCTGACGATCTTAGACCGCATCGCACGCCAGCCGAGCGGATGGAACGGCGACGGCGTACTCGTCACGCTCCGCGGCAATCCTCAGATAGTGGCGTTTGTAAAGTCGCTGCGCCGCCGCAAGATACCCGTCGTCGACCTCACTTTCAACCACCCTGAAATGCGCCTGCCGCGCGTAAGCGGCGACCATGCCGCGATGGGGCGCCTCGCCAGGCAGCATTTCGAGGAACGCAACTTCCACAACTTCGCGTGGTTCTCGACGAACTGGCTCAACATCCACAAGCTCCGCTACGAAGGTTTCGCTTTGAAGAATGTAAAGTGTAAAATGGAAAATGGGAAGTGCCCGCAGGGTCAAGTTTTACACTCTACACTTTCCACTCTACGCTTTCCATTCAAATGGGTCTTCTCCGAAGAGGCGCCGCCGGAACGGCTCGACGACTTTGCATGGTTCAATCGCTGGCTCGGCAAGAAGCTGCGCGACGCGCCAAAGCCCCTTGCGCTTCTCGCATACGACGACGCAGACGCCGCCCGTGCGCTTGGCGCATGCCTCGCCGCCGGACTTTCCGTCCCGGGCGAAGTCGCAATCCTCGGCATCGGCGGCGACCGACTCATCTGCGAGAACCAGCCCGTGCCGCTCTCGTCGATAGAGCACGACCAGGGGCGCACCGGCTACGAGGGCGCGGAGCTTCTCGACCGCCTGATGGACGGGGAAAAGCCCCCGCGCAGGCCAGTGCTGATCCCTCCTCGGGGAATCACGGTAAGGGCCTCCTCCGACTTTGTCGCAGCCTTCAGCCCAGTAGTCCGCCATGCGCTCGAGTACATACGCGGACACATCGAAGAATCCTTCGGACTTTCCCAAATCGCCGCGGCGATCGGCTCCTCGCGGGCAACCGTCGCACGGCTTTTCGAACAGGAACTCGGACGGTCAGTCGGAGCCGAGACATTGCGGCAGCGCATAAACCTCGCAAAAAACCTCCTATCCGGCGGCGCGCTTTCCATCTCCGAGGTAGCATACCGCACAGGGTTCTGCAACCCTGCCTACTTCACGAACACCTTCCGCCGCGAAACCGGCCGCACGCCGAAGTCATGGCGCAAGGAAGAGCGCTCTCCTCGGTAATTTTTGGGGAGGCACCCCGTCGTCGCTTCATTTTTCGCGGGAAACGACCAGAATACGCGCAGATATGCGCTCTGGAGGGATTCCGGAAAGAAGCTCAAGAGCCCTTCGATACGCCGCAAGCTGTGCGTCATACTTGCCGGGCTCGCCCGCAGACGACTTGAAGTCCACGATCTCGGCGTGCATCTCTCCGCCCTTCTCGAAAAAGACTACCCTGTCGAAGCGCCCAGAGACCCATTCGCCGTCGGCAAACACCTCGAACGGCCTTTCACGCCAGAGCTCTACTAAGCCCTCCGGCTTTGGAAGGCGCTCGTCGAAATCGACCTTCTCCATCGCGGCGTGCATCGCAATGCCGCGCTCCATCGCAAAACGGCGCGAGTCGTTCTTCACGAAGAGCGAGCCCGCCGAAGCGCCGCTCTCGAAGCTCATCGACGGCAGGCGGCGAGAGAGCGACACCCTCGGCTTCCTGCGCGGCGGCGGAAGCGCGGCGGCCATTGCGCCGCCTTTCGGCTTGTCGCACGAATCGCCCAGCGAAACCGTCTCGTTCGCAAGGTCCGCGAGGTCGGCGCTCCTTACGAGGTCGGAGAACCTAAGCGAGTTCCCGCCCTCAGGATAGGTTATCATCGTAATCGCCCTCTTTGCGCGCGTCATCGCTACGTAGTAAGTGCAAAGAGCCTCCTGCTCCACCCTGTCGCGGCGAAGGCGATATGCATCCCATAGCCCGCCGACGGCATCGGCGACCCTCGCGTCTATCGGCGGCAGTATCCACCCGTCGCCCACAAGCGGCGAAGACGGCTCGGAGACGAGCGGGTCGTGTTCGTAGAGCGGCAGGACTACATAGTCGAACCCGAGGCCCTTGGAATGGTGGATCGTCATGATCTTCACCTTGCCGTCCTCGGCCATGGTGCGGCTACGCTTCGCAAGAAGATACTGCCCGAAGTCGGATAGCCTCGCATCCGGTATGGCGAGCGACTCGAACTCGGCCGCGGCCCTCAGCATCGCCGTGAAGCGCTCCTCCGTGAATTCGCTCCACGCCTCCGACGCGCTTTCCGGGAAAAGGCCGCGCAAGTCGCGGAACGTGCGGACAAGCCCACGCTCAGTGAAAGCACGTGACATCTCCATTGATATCTCCTCCGGCGACGGAACCGAAGAGGGATACTTCGCGGCGGCAAGCGGCGTCATCATGAAATGCCTGTAGGAAAGCATGTCGCCAGGGTGCTCAGAAAGCTGGACAAGGTCGAGAAAGCCAGAGAGCGCCGGAGTGTCGAGAACCGGAGAGTCGCCCTCCCAGACGACGCCCTCGAGCCCCATCGCCTTGAGGCGGTCGGCAAGGAGCCTGCCAAAGGCCCTTGTCCTCACAAGGACGGCGGCGGAGAGATTCTTCCTGCGAGGATCTCCAGCAGAAACGCCGACGGCGGCCGAAAGAGCGGTGAAGACAGGCTCTACGAAATCCTCCTTCTTCTTTCCCGGCGCATCCATGACGCGGACAAAGCCCCTTACATCCGCCTTGGCGGTTTCATGCTCAGGCGACTTCCACGCGGGAAACTCCGAAAGGATGCGCCCGCGCGAGAATATGCGGTTAACGGCCTCTATGACCGCAGGCCCCGAGCGATACGACCGCGAAAGCTCCCGCTTCTCATACGCGCCAGACTCCCTCTCTCTCGCGAATATGCCGACGTCGCCGTTTCGCCACCCGTAAATTGCCTGCTTGCGGTCGCCGACGATGAAGACAGGCTTCTCTCCGCCAGTCGCCTTCGCCTCGTCCACAAGTCCGCCAAGCGCCTTCCACTGCTCTCGGCTCGTATCCTGGAACTCGTCAAGGGCCCATGCGCCTATCCGAGAATCTGTGCGGAACTCGAGCGCAAGGCGCGCGTCCTCGGGAAGGGAAGCTATGAGACGCGGCACGTCGGAGAAAACGAGCCGCCCCGCCTTCCGCACCTTCCTGTCGTATTCCCGCTCGAAAGCGGACACGAGCGCGAATATCCCGCGCGCGAGCTCAAGCCGCGTCCTGACGACATAGCCGAAGACGCACATCATCGCGTCTCTCACGGCAAGCGTCTCATCGCGCGAAAGATCAATCGCCTTTTTGCCGAAGTTGAACGAAAAGGCGTCTCCGACGAAAAGATCGAGATTCCCGACGATCTTCCCCGCATATCCCTTTAGCCCCGAAAGCCCGCCCCTGAAGCTGCGCACCCAGTCTGCGAAGTCGCGCCACTTCTGGTCTTCCCCGAAAACATCATCCAACCTCTCGGCGGCGGCGGAAAGCTCACGCGCCGTCACGTGCGCAAACGCAGGGTCGCGCCCCCATATCCTCGTCGGATCTCCCCACGACGAGGCATCCGGCATGGACGCGACGTATTCATGCCAGTTCTGGACGAACGACCGGTATGTCTCCACAAAACTCCTGACGTCCTGGCCGTCCAACGCAAGCGAGAACGCCTCGACAAACGCCTTCTTGATTGCGGAGTCGGTCCTCCTGAGGATCGAAAACGAAATGGCCGACATCTCGCGCATCGCCCGAAAGTCGTCCATCATCTCGGGCTCGCCGAACATCCCAAGTTCAGGCGGAAACGCACGGAGCATGCGCAGGAGGAAGCTGTCGAGAGTTCCTATCTGCGAAAGGTGCTGGGTAGAAATGACTTCCCTCAGCATCCTTGCGTCGTCACCGCCCTTCGCCGCGCCATCCGCCAGGAGCGAGACAAGCCTTTCGAAGATCTCGCCTGCGGCCGCCCTCGAAAAAGTAAGGGCGACGATGTCCTGCGCCTTAACCCCTGCGCGCATGAGCTCCAAAAGCCTCATGCCGAGCGCCTGCGTCTTGCCGGTTCCTGCCGACGCCTCTATGAAGACGTTTCCCGTCACCTGCCGCCCCTGATGGCGCACGGCGACGCCGTGCGTCCGCCGAAGACCCACTTCGACTGGAATGCGTAGCAGGCAAAGTAGATGACGGTGTCAACCACAAGCTTTGCGGCGCCCCTCGGCACGCCAAGGGTGGACAAGGCCACGACAAACGCATTGCTTGCGCAAATCGCGGCAACGCAGAGAACTGCATATCGCCAGGCGGAGCGCGCGACGGGGCCACCGTCCCCGAACACGAAAGAGCGGTTCATCACGTAGTTGTATGCGCTGCTCGCAAGACGCGCAGCGAATCCGCTCGCCCATATCGCCGCATGGGCCGACATCGCCTTCTCCGGCAGGAGCGCCACGAAAAGCCACGCAAGGCCCTGGTCTAGGACAAACGACGAGATGGAGACGCCCGCGTATCTCATGAACCCGGAGAGCATCGCAAGGCATATCCTGGCCGAGTCATGGAGAGGCCTGAAGTGCGACGAGGCGTTCCCGTTCTCGTAGATTGTCTCTATCGGGACAGACCTGAGCGTAACGCCTCTCCTCGTCGCCTCAGAAAGGACAGCCATCTCGTATTCGAAGCGGTCGCCGGCGACGCTCACCATCATCGGGATGTCCTCAACGGGAAAGGCCCTGAGCCCCGTCTGCGTGTCTGGCAGCCAAGTTCCGTGCAGGAGAAAGAAGACGAGGCTCGTGCACCAGTTGCCGATGCGCGAACGCATTGGAACGTTGCGGCCAGCGAAACTGCGGCTTCCAAGGCATATCGCGCGCGGGCCCTCCCGCATGGCAAGTGCGACCTTGCCGCAGTCGGCGGGACTGTGCTGCCCGTCGGCATCGGCTGTGACAACTCCCTCGACGCCCGGCATGTTCGCGGCGATCCAGCCAAGCCCGGTCTTGAGCGCGGCTCCCTTGCCTCGATTGATTTCGTGGCGCAGGACCTTGCAGGAAGGCATCGCCTCTATCGCGTCGAACACGTGCCGCGCCTCCGCCCGCGAACCGTCGTCCACCGCCACCACGAGGCCGAAGCCAAGCGCGACGAATCCATCGACGACCCGCTCGAATCCCTCGTCGGGATTCAACGCCGGAACGAGAACCGCTATGTTCGAGAGCTTTTCCATCAAAGGCCGAGGACGTCCCTCATCGTGTAGATTCCAGGCGCCTTGCCGCGCGCCCACTTCAATGCCTCAAGAGCGCCCGCCGCAAACGCCGCGCGGTCCTGCGCCCTGTGGACGATCTCGACGCGTTCGAGGTCGCCCGCGAAGACGACGGCATGGTCGCCGACGACGGAGCCGCCGCGCAAGGCGTGTATCGCAATCTCGCCGACTGGCCTCTCGCCTATGTCGCCATGCCTGCCGTAAGTGAAGTCGCCGGAGACGCCGCGCCCCTCCGCCGCGCTCTTGGCGAGCATGAGGGCCGTTCCCGATGGCGCGTCCTTCTTGTGGCGGTGGTGCATTTCCGTAATCTCGATGTCGTAGCTTTCGCCCAGGACCGACGCAGCCTTCTTGACAAGGCCGAGAAGGAGGTTGATTCCAAGCGAGTAGTTGCCGCTCTGCACGACAGGTATCAGCTTGGAAGCCTCCTCTACCGCCTTCTGCTCCTCTGGGACAAGGCCAGTCGTGCCGATTACATACGGGATTCCTGCGGCGGCGGCCTTTGCGACTCCCGAGGGGACTGCAGTATGGTATGAGAAGTCTATGACTCCTTCCGTGTCTGCGGACCATTCCTTTTCGAAGCCCTCCGCGACATCCACCCTCGACACCACCTCAAGGCCGGACCCTGCGGCCATCTCGCAAAGCTTCCTCCCCATGCGCCCTGCGGCGCCAACTATCGCTATCTTCATTGTCCAATCCTCCTTGCTTTTAAAATCAACCTGCCAATCATGCGGGCTCTCCTACGAGAATCTGCGAGTGCGCCTCAAGAATGCGTATCCGCTTGAGAGCGCCAATCTCCCAGCCGCCGTCTTCCGGTAGCGGCCAGACCACTATGCGGTTTCCCGAGTCCCGTCCAGAGAGGCGCGACTTGTTGCGCTTCGAAAGGCCCTCCACCATGACCTCGCGGACAGTTCCCACAAGGCGGCTATTTCTCTCAAGCCCGCGCCGCTCCTGATCCGCGAGGAGGACGAGATTGCGCCGCTCCTTCTCTTCCTGCGGCACGTCGTCGGGCTGGAGGGCGCTTCTCGTACCAGGGCGCGGCGAATACTTGAAGACGAAAGCGTTGTCGAACCCAGCCTCGTCCATGAGCGAACGCGTCGCCTCGAAATCCTCCAAAGTCTCGCCGGGATAGCCGACGATCACGTCGGTCGTGAGGGCGAACTCCGGATCAAAGGCGCGGAGGCGCGACGTCGCCTCAAGATACTCGTCGCGCGTATATCGACGGCCCATCTCCGCGAGTATGCGGTCGGAGCCGGACTGTACCGGAAGATGGAGGTGGCGGCATACGTTCGGGCAGTCGCGGTAAACCGCGAGAAGAGCGTCGTCGCAGCCTTTAGGATGCGCGCTCGTGAAGCGTATGCGCTCTATGCCGGGAATCGCGGCGACGGATCGGAGAAGATCGGGGAACGCGCAGCTATCCCCGTCGCGGTATCTGAGAACGCTCTGTCCGAGGAGGCAGACCTCCTTGACTCCGCACGCGGCAAGGCCCTTTATTTCGTCAAGTATCTCGGCCGCAGGCCGGCAGTGCTCGCGCCCGCGCACCTCTGGGACTATGCAGTAGCTGCACCTGTTGTTGCAGCCGATCATGATGGTGACGTAGCTCTGCACCGCGGCAAAGGAGCCTTTGTCGCGCACGGCAGGATGCTCGCCAAGGCCGCACGGAACTTCGTCGCCTCCTATCTCGAATCTGGGATAGCGCCCTTCGGCGACAATCGACGGTATAAGGCCAAAGCGACGCGGTCCTACGGCAAACGAAAGCCCGGGGAGGCGCTTCGCGATATCCGCCCCAAGGCGCTTCACGGCGCAGCCCATGAGCCCCACGACCTTGCCGGTGGAGCAGAGGTAGCCGACCTTCCCCACGGCCTTGTCCTCGGCCTTCTGCCTGACCGTGCACGAGTTGACGATGACAAGCTCCGCCTCGGCCTCGCCGGACGCCTTTTCGTGCCCGGCCGCAGTCAGCATGGCCTCCACCGCCTCGCTCTCGCGGACGTTCATCTGGCAACCGTAAGTATGTATCCAGAATTTCACCTGCGCCTCCATACGGCAGGCATTGACTACCGCCTTATACGCAGGAATGCCTTTGGCACCTGACCTTCGCCCGGCTTGACCGTAAAGCGCATTGCAGCCGAATCGCCATCGACAGGCTCCGCTACATGGACTACAGGTGTGAGCTTGGCCGCACCGCTCCAATCGCCAGGGTCCCTCGTCGCCTCAAACATCGCAGCGACTTTCTCAGCCGCGCAATTGACCGCATTCTCGCCGTCTTTCACAACAACGCTCAGCGTCATTGCAGGAAGGCCTATCCCAGAGCCGCCGCCCGCATCAGCGTCAACTTTCATATCCTCAAATTCGATTTTCGGCGCGTTTTCAAACAGCCGCGACGCGCCAAGCAAATACGCCGCCGCCGCATTAGTGTTGGCAATCACGGCAGATTCGCCAGACGCTGCGCCCCTTCGCAAGACACCTACGCCTCCGGCCCACGCCTTAAACGCCGCATACTCCTTAGCGCTTCCGCCAATCGCCGTCTTGATCGCCTCTTCATCGGAAAACCCAGCCGACTCAATCGCATTCGTCACAGCACTCGGCTCCGCATCCTCAGCAATTTCCGGGATTGGATCCAACAACGCAGCTGCCGCTCCATAGCCAACGGCACCCCACGACTTCTTGCCGTCAATTGAGAGCTGAGCTGCAGCCTTGGCCATGACTGCGCAAGAAGTCACCAAATGAGGCTTGTTGACTGTATTTGGACCGTTCGTGGGAACAAAGACTTCGCTGAACGGAAAGTCGTCTATGCCAATGTTGCAACTGTCGAACTTGATCGCATATGACTCTTTCCACATGTACAGGTTGTCGTATTCCCATGTCATCTTGTCGCTGACTATAGTGCAGCCGCTGAAAACAGGGGAGAAATTTTGCGGCCATCCAGTGTCTCCAAGCCCTGCGAACTGGCCGGAAATGGCGAAGTAGCAGTTTCCAAAGCCAGATGAGCTCGAAACGTAGAGTTGAGTATTGTTCGTATGCGTCGATGTGACGTCAATTTCGCAGCCTTCCACATAGCACGCGGAGAACACCGCCGGGAAAATGTGGAAGCCGTAGTCTGCCCCTTGACCAGTAACAACATGGTCCTTGATACGGCAGCCTTCAAGAATGCACATGTTCCATGTCGCAGCAGTGTTCCTGTTCGTGCATACAAGGCCGTCGAAAACGCAGTCGCGAAACCATATCAGCCAATATGGAGCCCGGGAGGCATTGCTGCTATACGGGCGACAGCCGCGGAAGGTGAATCCTTCGAACAAAGTCCACGACGACGGCTCTCCGCCATTCTCGCCATAGCTGCCTGCCATTCTGGCATTCACAGGAACATCAACGAGAGAGGCATCGATAAACGTGAAGTCGCTTCCAGCCAGGGCAACGGAATGAATGCGACGAGGGGCGGGATCTATGGTAAAATTACAATAGTTGAAATTTGTGCGGCAGTAAAACGACGGATACGGATATGTGCCAGGGAGCACTCCTACGGTCTGGCCGTTTGTCGCAACCGAATAGGCCCTGTCAAGCGTCTTGAATGCCGTCGCTGCCGTCAACCCGTCGCAGGAGTCGTCGCCGTCCACAGCGGACACATAGAAATCGACGCCAGACTGCACTTCCTTGTCGACATATGGAGCCTCGGACTCGTCTGCGCCATTGGCAACAACGGAAAATGCCACGCAAAGCGCACTTATTGCGAGCAATCCTGCACCGTTTCGCAAAGAAAAGTCAGACGCCATCATCTACACTCCTTTAAGATAAGTGTATTATATCAAAAAATCAGCGTCTGCGCCTCAATACGACCATGGTCTCGAAGCGGGCGGTACGCGGGAACATGTCGAACCACTTGACGGCCTCGACGTCATACGCGCGGCAAAGCTCGCGCAGGTCGCGCACTAGCGTTGCGGGATCGCAGCTAACGTAGATTATCTCAGGAGCGCCGGTCTTCGCCAGCCACGCGGCGACGCCGCGCTCAAGCCCTCCGCGCGGAGGGTCGATCACGACGGCAGTCCTCTCGCCTATGCGGATGCGGCCTATGCTGCGCCCGACCTGCGCGGCGTGGAACCTCGCGTTGAGAGCCCCCTGCGCCGCCGCGTTCTGCCTCGCGTATTCCACGGCCTGCCTTCCAGACTCGACGCCAAAGAGCTTTTCCGGCCTGCAGCAAAGCCCGAGCACACCGACGCCGCAGTAGAGATCGACAAGTTCAGGGCACTGAGCGCGGCGTTTTCCATATTCCGCCGCGACCGCCTTCGCAAGCGCTTCGCCGACTTCCGGGTTCATCTGGCAGAAGCCGTCGGCAGGAACCAGGAAATCGAGTCCCATGACAGTCTCCTTGAACACAAGGTCGCCTGGTGCGTCTCCAAGCCACCACTTTGCCCCCGTCTTCCTGGTCCAACGCACCGTCACAGATCCCTTGCGCTCGGTATCGCGCCTCACGGCCGAGGGTCCTCTCGTAAGAAGCATCATGACGTTCCTGCGCATCTCTGGCAGGACGGCGTTTATCTCCGGGCGGGCAAGGGGGTCCTGCTCGACGTCGATTATCGTGTGGCCAGGCTCTTCGCGATACCCTATCGCCCACTTCCCGTCGCGCAGCGCAAGATGGTAGACGACCTTGTTCCTGTAGCCAAGCGGTCGCTCTACGCCGTCCGCCCGCGAAATCTCGGGAACGGCTATCCTCGCCCGTTCGAAGAACTCGGCAAGCTGGCTCTCTTTCGCCGCGGTCTCACCCTTGTAGGAGAGTCCGGCATAGACCATGCCTGGCATGGCAGGCCCCGATTCCTGAACGCGCTCCGGGCTCGGCTCCAGGACATCCACAAGACGGGCCTTGACGTAATGGCGCTTTTCATCCGTTATCTCGGCCCTGACCTGCTCGCCTGCCCAGGCCCCCGGAACGAACACCACGCGCCCGTCGCCAAGGCGACCGAGCCCGTCTCCGCCATATACGTTCTTGGCTATGAAAACGCTTGATGTCATGGCAATGTCCCGTCAGACTCCGATGTTGTCGATGAGCCTCGTCTTTCCGCAGTATGCGGCTACGAGGACGCGGCAGCCTTTTGATATCTTCTTGCGCGGCTCAAGCGTCGATGCGTCCACGCACTCTACGTAATCGACGCGAAGCCCGGCCGCCTCGATTGCCTTCGCGGCCGCCGCAACGGTCTTTATCGCCCCCGCCTTGACCGCGCGAAGGGTCTTCGAGATGGCGAGCGCCTTCTCGCGCTCTTCGCCGCTCAGATACGTGTTCCTGCTGGAGCGCGCAAGCCCGCTGCGCTCGCGCACTATCGGCGCCACGACGACCTTCAAGTCGAAGTTGAGGTCGCGGACCATGCGCTTTATGACCTGGGCCTGCTGGTAGTCCTTCTCGCCGAAGACGGCGAAGTCAGGCTTCGCCAGGTTGAAGAGTTTGGCGACGACGGTGCAGACGCCGCGGAAATGGCCGGGCCGCCTCGCGCCGCAGAGGCCACGAGAAAGATCCTCCTCCACCACATAGACAGAATGGCGGTCAAGGTACATGGTGGCTGGCGTCGGCAGGAACACTGCCGTAGCTCCTGCGGCGCGGCACTTTGCCATGTCCGCCTTCTCGTCTCGTGGATACTTTTCGTAGTCCTCGCCAGGGCAGAACTGAACGGGGTTTACGAATATCGAGACCACAATCTCGTCCGCTCCCATCTTCTTCGCCTTTTCGACAAGCGAAAGATGGCCCTCGTGCAGATAGCCCATCGTGGGGACGAGGGCGATTTTGCGCCCTTCCCGCTTTCTTGCGCCGCACCAACGCTGGAGCTTGGCTGGATCGTTGAATATCTTCATGCTGGTAATATTATAGCACAGTTGCCTCTATTCCCATGTCACCTTGACACGGAAGAATCTGTTGGTGTCCCCAGGCTCGGCGAAGGACGGGCAGTTGCCCCAGTCATTCGTGAGAGTGGGCTTGCCCTGGAGGACGTAATTGATTGCGCCGATCGCCTTCAGCGTCTCATTCGTCGGAGAGAACTCGACTACCGGCCTCACGCCATCCATGCGGATCGTCGCCGTGAACTTGCTCATCGCATTCGTCGGCTCAAGGCCAAGCAAGTAGTTTTCCCAGTAAGAGTAGCCATTGTCGCCGAGCGACTTCGCAACTGTATCGTACATCGCATCGGGCTGGTCTTTAATGCCAGGGAAGCACGTTTCTATCCACGAATAAGGCACGGGATAGGCACCACCTTCGGTCGATGTCGTCTTCTCGCCAGGCTCATCTCCACCCGCCGCCTTCGTCCATATCTCGATGCGCTTGACCGAATATGCCGAGGCGTTCATCTTCGTCGCACTGGCCGTGTAGGTATAGTCGAGCGTCTGCGCGTCACTTGCGCCGCGATAGAAGTGCGATGAGAAGTTGCCGATGCCGAATTCGGCCGTCGACGAGCTGGACCGCCAGTTGTTGTAGGCAAAGAGCACCTGTCCGCCACGCGTTATTCCGTCCGCCGCCGCTTTAGCAGGAGAGAAGACTCGATGCACCTGCATGCAACCGTAGGAGCCGGACTCAGAAAACGTGTCGTTCCAGTCGCAGCAGCTCCCGTTGCCTGCCGGCGCACCGGTCACGCCCGAAACATTGCCGTTGTAATCGTATGGCGAGAACTCGATAAAGCCGGTTACCGTATCGTCATCTACCGCCACGTTCTCAATCCCATTGTGGTTGGACTTCACATGCAGTTTGGCGACAACCTGCTGATGGTTGGCTGCCGGCAACCCGATTTCGCCAATTGTCGTGCCGAATGCGTCCATGTCTACCCAAACCCACTTGTGGGCGTTGTTGTCGGCACGGACATATTCAACGAAGTAGCCAACCTTCTCGACATTCTCTGTCGCACCATCGCCAGTCACGGCATAAGGATTGGCGGCATCGAGATTGCTTGCGACGTCAATCCTCCGCGCCAGCTTGAAGCCCTGGCGATATGCTTCAAGTTCCGTCTTCGCCGCAGCACCTAGCTCCTCGGCTGTTGGCGCTGTAGGAACAGTCGCGGACGGGAATGTCTGAGTCGAGGTGAACTGGTTGGTGACAATCGAGAGCCACCCTTCCGCCATCTGGTCGTGGCCCCACCAGTCTGGATGCAGGTGGTCGCTGCCATGATCGAACAGAATGCCGTATTCTCCGCTCTTGACGTAGGAGTTGAGATCAGCAAGGAACACTTTGCCGACCAACCCTTCCGGCAGATTGTCCACATAGTTCTTCAAGAGCGCATTGACCTGGGGGATCATGTTGGTAACATGAGTGTAGTTGCCGGAATTATACCCCTGCTCGACATTGATCTGATTGCCGACGACAATCTTCGTGTCAGGCAAGTTCGTAGCAATGTGCGCGACAATGTTCGTGACCGAAGAGACTACCTGCTGAGCAGAGCGGCCGGTTGCGGGGACTATATCGTTTGCGCCGGCGAGCAGCAGCACGACATCGGGATTGCCCGCCTGTGCGCACAACGTATCGACGTTCTCGCAGAGGTTGGCCCTGCCTGCCGCGCTCGTCGTCGGACCTGCCGTCGCGCCGTGCTTGGCGGAATGCCACTTCCACGCGTCTGGGATTACCTGTCCCGAAGGATCGAGGCCGTTCGCGCCATTGATCTTGTCATAGCAACCGACCATCTCGACGTTGAAGCCGAGCATCGAAAGCTTCTGCGCCAAGAGAACGCGATAGTTCGCCCTGGTTCCGCCCGCGTTGAAGCCCTCGGTAATCGAGTCGCCATACGGCCAAACCTTGATGGTGCCCTTCTCCGACTGTGTCGTAGGATTCCAAACACGCAAGTAGATGGCTTTTGCGCCATAGACTAGTTCGGCAGAAAGTCCGGCAGGGAGTCCATCGACATTAAGCGTGCCAACACGGCCATAACCAGTCGACTTCTTCTGAGCCGTCGTCCATGTCGCAAGCATGTAGGAGCCCTCCGCAAGTTCGGAGGCGTTTGTTACCGCAATCGTTCCGCCAGTGCTGAGCGTTCCGACATTCGTGTAGGTCCGCGTCGTGCCCGCGGCAAAATTCCAAGTCATGCCACCAGGTATCATCAGGGTAGCGACGTCCTCTGGCTGAACCGCGCCCTGCTCTGGGAACTTGTAGCCCCTGATGTCATTAGGCGTGACCCAAGAGTCGAAGAGTGCAACACCCTTGATAACCATGCCCGACCAAGGGACTGCTCCTGCGACAGTCGGGCCACCAACGCCCATACTGGTTACGCGGTTGTTATCGCCTGTGAATCTCAAGCCAGAAGTCTCGCCGCCGGACAGCGCTGAAACAGTTTCTCCGACATACGCAGCCGTGTAGTGATTCCCTGGATTCTGATTCGAATTCGCAGGAACGGAGATGAGGAGATATCCTTCCTGCGGGATTGATGGCGCGGACGACGAAAATGCATAACCAGCAGTTATACTCGAGCCATTTAGCCAATAGCCGTCAAGGGAGGACGAACCGCTGCCAGCAATAGCACCCATTTCCTTTGTCACAAACACGGACGCAGGAACGGAATTCGCAGCTGGCGCACCACCAGACGGAATCTCGTACTTCACGAGCATTGTCGCATTGTCATAATTCGGTACTGCAATCGTAGCACCGAGAGTGGTGGCGTTGCCGATCACGATTTCGCCAACCGCATTTGTCGTATTGCCGTTTAGCGCAAACTCGCATCCACCATGCACGCGCTTGTCGTCGTCGAATTCGCCCGCGACCCAGACAGCCGCCGGTTCGGGTCCGGAGTAGGCCGCTTCCTTCGTCCAGATCTCGATGGTCTTTACGCTGTATTGGTCGGGAGCCATCTTCGCAAGCGTTCCGCCTACGCCGGTCCAGTCTTCTGTGTGGTAGGCGTTGTTGCAGTTGAAGTGCTGTGCGAAGTTGCCGATGCCGAAGTCGGCGGGGTTGCTGTTCGCCGACTGGAAGTTGTTGAACGCGAACATCAACTGCGGACGCTCGTAGAGATCCCTCGACGAAGGATTCATTACGCGGAAGACCTGCATGCAGCCGTAGGAGCCGCTTTCCGAAAGCGTATCGTTCCAGTCGAAAGGCTCGCCGTAGTTCGCCGGAGCCGCGGAGTTGGAGCCAGCCCTGTCATAGTTGTACGGCGAGAACTCGATCCAGCCGGTCACGGAATCGTCATCCGCCGCAACATTGTCGATTGCGCCGTGGTTGGAACAGACGTGCATTCTCGTCACCGCCTGCTGACGGTTGGTTGCAGGCAAACCTACGGACGCAAGGTCGTTGTCGCCGAACGCATCCATGTCGACCCACACCCACTTGTGCGCATGGTTGTCGGCGCGGACGAATTCGACGAAGTAGCCGACCTTCTCGAGGTTGTCCGAAGCGGCATCGCCGTTCACGTCGTCGTACACGACATTGCTGACGTCCTGTCCCTTCTCGACGCGGATGTTGCAGAGCTTCGTGAAGCCCGCGCGGTAGGCGGCAAGTTCAGACTTGTTCGCCGCGCCAAGCTGATCCGCCGTCGGAGCATCCGGAATCGGATTCTGGGACGGGAAGTCCGTCGCATCAGGATCGGGATAGCACTTCACGATCGCGTCAAGGTAGCCGTCCGCCATCTGGTCGTAGCCCCACCAGTCCGGGTGGAGGTGGTCGGAGTAGATGATGCCTGTCTCTCCGCTCTTCACATAGGAGTTGAGATCGGCGAGGAACACATGGCCCTGCCATTCGGCGGGCAGATTATCGAGCAGATTCTTTATCTGCGTGTTGACGGCAGTGATCGTCGGGTCGATGTCAGTCCTCGTGCCGTCGCTGTAGAGGATGGTCGAAACGACAATCTTCGTGTCCGGAAGGTTCTTGACCATGCGACTGACGACATTCGTCCACGCCTTAAACACTGGGGTGACGCGGTCGGACTCGCTCTTCCACTCCGGTATGTCGTTAACGCCGATAAGCAAGAGTGCAACATCCGGCGTACCCGCCTGTATCGCGAGAGTATCGACGTTCTCAG
>Ga0310786_10002640_pt1 | contig 27064 bp, 40 predicted proteins | sample AusTroGonzalo_MG_FD_203881 | JGI IMG/M metagenome (GOLD analysis project Ga0310786, IMG submission 203881) | Bovine rumen microbial communities from tropical cattle in Woodstock, Queensland, Australia - Gonzalo_03 (v2) (version 2) | ecosystem: Host-associated > Mammals > Digestive system >...
AGCGCCGAAATACCCCCGCGCGGGCGCGCGCGAGGGGGGTGGTTTGGGAGGAAAAGCATCAATATATGGGCCGGAAAGCGAAAGCGGAAAAAGAGCTGGAAAAACTGGCCAAAATGATCGATAAATGCCCGCCTGAAAAACGGGACAGTCTGCGGAGCATCGCCGAGCACGTCGCATTCGTCAAGGTGAAGCTGGACGAGGGGCGCCGGGAGTGCGAACATGCCGGCCTGATCGTGGAGTACGACAACGGCGGCGGCCAAAAGGGCGAAAAGGAAAACCCCCGCGTAAAAGCGTATGGCCAGCTGTTGAAGCTGTACATGGACGGCGTGCGGGAAATCCTGCGGGCCATGCCGGACGGGGACCAGACGAAGGACGAGACATCCCCCGGCACGGTGCTGGATCTAGTCATGGCCAGGAGGCGGGCCAACGGATGACAGGGTCCCAGGAGCCGCGGATCCGCATCGAGCCGGAGCGGGTGGACACCGACGGCGGGGACGCCGCGGAGCTGATGGCGGCATACGGCAGCGCGCTGGATCCATGGCAGCGGCTGGTGCTGGACTGCTGGCTCGGAAAAAACGCCGCGGGCGACTACACGATGACCACCGGCGGCCTGTCGGTCCCGCGTCAGAACGGCAAAAACGTGATCCTGCGGGGACGGGAATTCTTCGGCATGGTGGTATGCGGCGAAAAGATCCTGCACACGGCACATCAGGTAGTCACCGCGAAAAAGCACTTCCGGGAGCTGGCGGGCATGTTTACGGACAAACGGCACCCGGAGATCACGGACCTGGTGGCCAATATCCGGTATACCAATGGCGAGGAGGCCATCGAGCTGAAAGCCGGCGGCAGCATCGAATTCATGACGCGCAGCCGCCAGCGGGCGAGAGGCTTTGACGGCCTGTCGGTGATCGTCCTGGACGAGGCCCAGGAGCTGACGGACGAACAGCTGGAGGCCATCATGGCGACGCAGGCCGCGTCCAAAACCGGCACGCGGCAGATGATCCTCACCGGCACGCCGCCCTACCCGGGCTGCCCGGGGACTGTATTCCGCCGGAACCGGGAAACCTGCATGACGGAGCCGCTGCCGGGTGATGCCTGGCACGAGTGGTCCGTCGAGGGCGAGAGCGTGGACCAGATCGCAATGGACGACCGCACGCTCTGGTATATGGCCAACCCGGCGCTGGGATATAGGCTGACGGAGGACTTCACGGCGACGGAGCGGGGCAAAATGGCCGCGGACGGCTTCGCCAGGGAGCGCCTGGGCTGGTGGTCGCCGGTGCTGACGCAGGCCGTCGTCTACGCGATCCCGGCAGCCGAGTGGGACGCCTGCCGCAGCCACAAGCCGAAGCCGGAGGGCCGGACGGCCTACGGCGTGAAATTCGCGGCGGACGGCGCCGAGGTGGTGCTGTGCGGCGCGGTGATCCCGGCGGAGGGGCCGGCGCGCGTGTCGCTGATCGACCGGCGGCCCACGGCGCTGGGGATGCAGTGGCTCTCGGACTGGCTCTGCGCGAGGTACGCGCGGGCCTCCTGCGTAATCATCGACGGCAAAAACGGCGCGGACGTGCTGATCGATAAGCTGTCCGACGTATGGAAGGCCAAAAACAGCGTGATCCGCGCCGGCGCAAAGCAGGTGATCGCGGCGGCCGGGACCCTGTGCGACGCCGTGGCGGAGCGGTCGGTGACCTGGTTCGACGGCCAGCCGATCCTGCGCGAGAGCGCCGTAACGGCCACAAAACGGACCATAGCGGGCGGCTGGGGCTTCGGGGGCGATGACCCGGGACCGGTCGAAGCGTGCGCCCTGGCGCTCTGGGGCGCCCGGACGAGCAAACGTGATCCATCGAGGAGGATGAAAATCGGATGATGAATTTTATCAGCCCGACGAACGTATACGGCCTGCCGCCGGACGAGTACGCGCGCCTGCTGCGGCTGGTGCAAGTGTTCCTGGCGCATCAGGGCGCGAACGAAACGAAAAACCGATTCTACGAGGGCAAGATCAGCCTGGCGTCGGTAAACCTCGGGATCGCGCTGCCGCAGGGCATGCAGGGCCTGGAGGTCGGATGCGCCTGGGGCGCGAAATGTGTGGACGTACTGGCGGCGCGGTCGATGTTCGACGGCTATGTCGGTGAGAACGGCGAGACGCTGCCGGAGCTGGACCGGCTGGTCGGCGCCAACCGTCTGATCGCGGAGTACGACAAGGCGGCGCGGGACGAGCTGAAATTCGGCTGCACCTTCGCCACGCTCTCCAGGGACCCGGCCGTCGGCTGCAAGATCCGGTTTCATTCCCCGCGCACGGCGGCGGCGATCTGGAACGGCGACAAGGGCCGCGTCGACTGCGGCTTCGCCATCATCGACACCGCGCCGGCGAATGACAACACATGGAGCCCGTCGCTGGTGTACTACTACACCGACGAGGCGGTCTGGGTGCTGCAGAGGACCGACACGCTGTGGAGCGCGGAATGGTACCCGCAGCGCATGGGCCGGCCCCTGATGGAGCCGCTGATCTGGAACAGCACGTCGGACAAACCCTTCGGCCGCAGCCGGATCAAGGAGCCGGTGCGCCGGCTGATCGAGGGCTACGTGCGCACGGTGGCAAACGCCGCGATCGGGCTGGAATTCGCCACGAGCCCGCAGAAGTACCTGCTGGGCGTGACGGACGACCAGTACGAGGCGGTGACGTCGGACAAATTCCGCCAGTACGTGGGATCTATCATCGCGGCGACCACAAACCCGGACTCAAGCGAAAAGCCCACCTTCGGACAGCTGGCGCAGGGAACGCTGGAGCCGCATATCCAGATGATCCGGATGCTGGCCACGCAATTCTCCGCAGCGACGGGCCTGGCCGTGACGGACACGGGCGTCATCAACGACGCGAATCCGTCGAGCTCGGACGCGATCCTGGCGCAGACGCAGACGCTGGTCGGCATGGCCGAGCAGCTGAACACCGGGAACGGCGCGTCGCTGCGCACGATCGCACAGATGGCCATGGCGGTGGCCAACGACACGACCGTCGAGGAACTGAGCGACGAGCAGCGCGCCGTCATGCCACACTTCAAAAATCCGGCAATGCCGTCCGTGGCGGCGACGGCGGACGCGGCGGTGAAGATCGCCGGCGCGCGGCCGAGCTTTGCGCAGACGGACACATTCCTGGAAATGATCGGCTTCTCGCAGGCCGACATCCGCAGGATAAAGGGGCAGGAGGCCAGCGCGCGGGGGCTGAATGTCCTGGCGGAGCTGGGGGATGAGCCGTGAGGGTACCGCAAAAAGCCTGGGAAAATTACATCGGCCGCATGGGAAGGCTGAGCAAAGCGGCGACAAAAGAGATGCGTATGTATGTAAATCAGCGCGGGCTGCGAAATGCGGACGATCTGATCTACTACGCATACAACGTCGCCACCAGATACGGCGAAGGGGCCGCAGTACTGGCCGCCCAGATGTATGACGCCATAGCAGAACTGGAGGGCGCACTGGTGCCGCCCGCAGAAATGGCTGAGACGGCGTCATACGACGAAGTGGCGCGGACCATGAACGGGATCCTGAAGACGACGGAAAACGAGGAGATCGTATCCAGCGCCGTGGGACGGATGGTGAAGCAGGCCGGGGCAGACACAACGCTGAAAAACGCGATCCGGGACGGCGCGGAATTCGCCTGGGTGCCGCATGGCGACACATGCGCGTTCTGCGTCATGCTGGCCTCGAACGGCTGGAAGCGCGCCAGCAAGAAGGCGCTGAAGAATGGACACGCCGAGCATATCCACTCAAATTGCGACTGTGAATACGCCGTCCGATTCGACAGCAGCACAACCGTGGCAGGATACGATCCGGACCGCTACCTGAAAATGTACGAGGACGCGGAGGGCAGCCGCTGGCAGGACAAGGTCAACAGCATGCGCCGGGACTTCTACGCGGAGAATTCCGAGGAGATCAACGCCCAGAAGCGCAGCGCCTACGCCAAACGGCGGGAGCGGGAGAGCTCCGCGGCGGAGGAATTAGACGTATGAGCTCGTTTGTGTACGGAAAGCAGGAGGTCAGCGCGTGGATCCGGCGGCACTTCCGCCGGAGCGCGGAGATCCTGGACGTGGGCGCCTGCGACGGGATCTGGCGGGAGCTGCTGCCGGAGTATCCGAACATGGACGCCGTGGAGGCGTGGGCGCCGAACGCGGACCGGCTGAGCGGGTACAGGACAGTATACCGCGCGGACATCCGGAGCCTGGCATATGGAGAGTACGACCTGATCATCTTCGGCGATGTGATCGAGCATCTGAACGTGCCGGACGCGCAGACGGTGCTGGAATACGCAAAGCCGCGCTGCCGGGACATGATCGTGGCGGTGCCGTGGATGTATCCACAGGACGCCATCTATGGGAATCCCTACGAAATACACATCCAGGACGATTTGACGCCGGAGATATTCGCGGCGCGGTATCCGGGGCTCGAAATCCTGTGGGACACGCACCGGCAATATTGCTACTACCACAAGGGGGCGACGGAATGAAGGTGCTGATCCACGCATACCCAAAGCGCATGTGGTACGTGACGGGCTTCCTGGTGCCGGAGCTGCGGCGCCAGGGCGCCGACGAGGTGGGCGTCTGGAACGACGTCGAGGGGCTGGGAAACCTGCGGGCCTGCATGGCGGCCTTCGCATCCAGAGGCGGCAACGGCGACGAGGGGACCTGGCACATCCAGGACGACGTGCTGCTGTGCCGCGACTTCGTGACGCGCTGCCGGCAGCATGACCGCGGCGTCGTTTACGGCTTTTGCTGCACGGCGTTCACGGACGACCCTGCCAAGGCCGGCCGGGTGAGCGTGCGGGACGCCTGGCATTCGTTTCAGTGCGTACGGATCCCGGACGCCTACGCCCGCGACTGCGCGGCGTGGCTGGACGGCGACGCGCGGAACCAGGGCGATTACCAGACCTGGATCGATTCCGGCAAGATGGACGATTCCGTCTTCCGGGCGTATCTGGTGGCCAAACACACCCGCGAAACCGTGGAAAACCTGCTGCCGTGCCTGGTCGAGCATGTCGACTGGATCGTCGGCGGAAGCGTCCTGCATCCGTGGCGCGGCTACATGGCCAGAGCCTACGGATGGGAGGACGAGGACCTGATCCGGGAGCTGAAAGAGGCCGTAAAAGGCAAAGTGGAATACGTGAACTGATCACGCCGCCCGGAGACGGGCGTCATGATACAAAATCGCCGGCGGGCGTAAAGCGCGGACGGCAAGGGACGCGACCCCGTAAAAAGCGTAGCCGATGGAGAAACCCATGAAAAGGACCGACATCACCGAGATCTGGCCGGACGCCACGAAGGAAGCCATCGACAAACTGATGAGCATCAACGGCGCCGACGTGAACGCAGCCAAAGCAGAAGCGGAGACGCTTCGCGGCCAGCTGAAAGCCGCCATGGACAAGGCGGCCGAGCTGGAAGGGAAGACAGCGAAGGCGGAGGACCTGCAGAAGGCGCTGCAGCGCGCCGAGGCGGCCGAGAACGAGCTGGCCGGCCTGAAGCTGACCAACCAGCTGCGGGAGATCCGGGAGAGTGTGGCCAAGGAAAAAGGTGTCCCCGCAAACCTGCTGACAGGCGACAGCGAGGAGACCTGCAAAGCCCAGGCGGACGCGATTTTGGCATTTGCCAAGCCCGGCGGATACCCTGCCCTGAAGGACGGCGGAGAAAACAACCCGCCGGCCGGCGGACAGAGTACCAGGGAAAGATTCGCGTCGTGGGCTAAAGAAAACATCTGACAGAAAGGACGTAAAACTATGCCCAGTGGAATCCAGACCAACCGCACCGCGGTATCCCTGCCGACCGACCTCGCGCAGGAAGTTATGCAGAAGGCCGTCGGCGCCTCTGCGATCATGCAGCTCGCGCGCCGCGTCACCCTCCCCGGCCGGGGCCTGAGCATCCCGACCATCACCAGCGACCCGGAGGCCGCGTGGGTCGATGAGACCTCCGCCAAGCCCGTGAGCCGTCCCGGCATCGGCATGAAGACCATGACCGGCTATAAGCTGGCCGTGATCCTGCCGTTCTCCAACGAATTCCGCCGCGACCTGGCGGGCCTGTACGATAACATCGTTGCCCGTCTTCCTGGTGCGCTGGCAGAGAAATTCGACAAGACCGTGATCGGCGCTGTCGACGCCCCCGGCGGGAACTTCCAGTCCCTGTCGACCGCGACCGCGCAGAGTTTGATCGCCACCGCCGACCCGGCGCATACGACCTACGACGGCCTGGTCAACGCCGACATCGACATCAGCAACGCCGGTTATATGCTGTCCGGTTTCGCCCTCTCCCCCGCCGCCCGCGGCATCCTGCTGGGCGCGGTGGACAAGGACGGCCGCCCGATCTTCATCAACAACGTCTCCGAAGGCGCGATCCCGCGGATCCTGGGCGTCCCGACCTACTACGGCCGCGGCGTCTACAAGGCGGGCACCGCTGCCGCCGCTTCCGCTGCCGGCTCCCCTGCCGTCATCGGCATCGCGGGCGACTGGTCGCAGGCCATGTACGGCATGGTAACCGAGGTCGACATCAGCTTCTCCGATCAGGCGACGCTGACCTACACCGAAAACATGGAGACCGTCACCGTCAACCTGTGGCAGCGCAATATGTTTGCGGTGCGCGCCGAGGTCGAGATCGGCTTCGTCGCCAACGTGGCGGCGTTCAACCTGCTGACCGGCGCGACCCCGAGCACCTGATGATTAAGCTACAGAACGCCCGGACCGGCGGCGAAATGTGGGTGCACGAATCCCGGCTGGACGAGTACCTGGCGGCGGGCCACAAGCTCGCCGCCCCGCCGGATATGCCGGCGCCGCCGCCGGAGCGGGAACCGGACAAGAGGCCGGCCAAAAAGACAAAGAAAAAGGGGTGAGCCCATGGCCGCTTACGCAACGCTAGCAGACGTCAAGGCGCGCATGACGCGATCTATGTCCAGCACGGAGGAAACCGTCTGCACGAACCTACTGGACGACGCAGCCGTCGCCATAGACACCTACAACAAGGACGCTACGGCGGACGCCAAAAAGGTCGTGAGCTGCCGCATGGTCATCCGTGCGCTGGGAGACGGCGACAGCGCCGGCGCGCCGATGGGCGCGTCCCAGGGGTCCCAGTCGGGGCTCGGATACTCCCAGTCCTGGACGATGGGCAGCGGCGGCGCCGTGGGCGAACTGTACCTGTCCAAGCTGGACAAGACGCTCCTGGGCGTGGGCGACCAGATCGGCAGCTACAGCCCCGTGCAGGGGCTCGTGCCGCCTCCGCCGCCGGAGGTGCAGCCATGAGGGGCATCACCGTGACGCTGTACGTAAAGACGCTGACGGGCGCGGATGCTTTCGGCGCGCCGACGTACTCGGAAGCCGCGGCGACCGTGGACAACGTCCTGGTCGGGCAGCCGACGACGGACGACATCACGACGACGACGGACATGTACGGCAAGCGCATCGACTACATGCTGGGGATCCCGAAGGGCGACACGCACGACTGGAAGGACGCGAAGGTCAGCTGGACCGACGCCTACGGGCGGACGATCACATGCAAAACTTTCGGATTCCCGATCACCGGCGTGGAGGCCCTGATCCCGACCGCCTGGCACATGAAGGTGAGGTGTCACCGGATTGAGTAAAGTCAAGATCGAGCTCAACCTGGCCGGCATCAACGAGATGATGAAAAGCCCGGAGATCCAGGCGGCGCTGCAGGAGGCGGGCGAGGCCGTGGCCGGCAGCGCCCAGTCCGGCGGCGGGACGTACGGCGCCAGGACGCATCTAGCAAATTACGTCGCCATCACGAACGTATACCCGGACGACGCGGAAGCGGCGCGGGCAAACATGGCGGACAATACACTGCTGCATGCCGTTGGCAACGTCGGCCTGCCGACGAGGAAGAAGTGAGACCATGATCGAGGAAATCATCCGAAACTATCTGACCGGCGCCGGCGTGACGGCGTACATGGAGATCCCGGAGGGCGGCGGCACGCCTCCCTTCGTTATCATCGAGAGGACCGGCGGCGGCGAGGAGAACCACATCCGCAGCGCGACCATCGCCATCCAGAGCTACGCCGATACGCTGTACGGCGCCGCGCAGCTCAACGAGCAGGTCAAGGCGCTGATGGACGACATCACCCTGCTGCCGCAGATCTCCGCATGCGATCTCAACAGCGACTACAACTTCACGGATACAACCAAAAAGCAATACCGCTACCAGGCCGTGTACGACCTGGTCTATTACGACTAAGGAGGCAAAAGCAATGCCTGACACTGTAACCAACAACAAGGCAAACGTCAGCGCCGGCAAGCCGAAGATCACCGGCGCGATCTACCGGGCGCCGCTGGGGACGACGCTGCCGACCACGGCGACGGAGACCCTGAACGCCGCCTTTAAGGCCATGGGCTACGTCTCCGCCGACGGCCTGACCAACGCCAACTCCGCCAGCACCAGCAACATCAAGGCATGGGGCGGCGACACCGTCCTGGTCACGCAGTCCGATAAGACCGACACGCTGGCCTTTACGCTGCTGGAGGTCCTGTCGAAGGATGTACTGTCGGCGGTGCACGGCGGCGCAAACGTCACCGGCACCCTGACCGACGGCATCGCCGTCGAGGTCAACGCCGACCTGCAGGAGGAGGCCATCTGGGTCATCGACATGATCATGCGCGGCAACGTGGCGAAGCGTATCGTCGCGCCGGACGCAGTGATCTCCGCCATGGCGGACGTCGTCTACAAGGACGACGAGGCCGTGGGCTACGGCGTGACGCTGACCTGCCTGCCGGACGACGACGGGAACACGCACTACGAGTACATCAAGGGGCCGTCGACGCCGACGACCTAACGGAGAGAGGATCAGGAGAAAATGAAAGGAACGACCAGCTCCGGCTTCGCATTCGATCTGCCTGATGATGTCATGAATGACATGGAGCTCTTCGAGGACCTGCGGGCACTGGACAGGGGCGACGCGACGGCCATGGTGCCGATCGTGCAGCGCCTGATGGGCGACAAGAAACAGGCGCTTTACGACCATCTGCGGACGGAAAGCGGCCGCGTGCCTATCGATAAGGTGACCAACGAGATCCTGGAGATCTTCGCCGCACTGAAAAACGGCCCAAAATCCTAGCCCTTGCGCGGCTGCTGAACACCGACGAGGACGCCGTGGTCTGCGACCTTGCCGAGACCTACGGCGTCCTTGACTACCGCGCACTGCCGCTCGTGACGGTGGCGACGCTGGCGCAGGGGCTCCCGGACACATCACGCATCAAACGGAAAATAAGCGGAGCGGGTGCTGTGGACACGCAGACCGCGCTGCTGGCAATAATCGCGGACCGAGTGGGACTCATCGCCTGGATGTTCTCCGAAGCGGGACAAAAGGGTCGGGATCATCCGGCCTCAATCCTGGACACGCTGACGGGCAAGTCGGAGCCGGACGCGGAAGGCTACGACTCCGGCGAGGATTTTCTTGCGGCATGGAACGCCGCGGGAGGTGACACGAATGGCAACTGAGCTTGCAAAGGCATATGTGCAGATCATCCCGACGGCGGAGGGGATCAAGGGCAAACTGTCCGAAGCGCTGGGCGGCGAAGCGGAATCCGCCGGCAAGGCCGCAGGTGAAAAGGCGGGCAGCTCGTTCGGAAGCGTGCTTTCGGGAGCGGCAAAAGCCGGCGTAGCGGCCGTGGCGGCGGTAGGAACGGCGGCGGCGGCGGCAAGCACGAAGTTTGTGCAGGCAATCGGCGGGACGGCTGCATACGGTGACGAGATCGACAAGATGTCCCAGAAGATGGGGCTATCGGCGGAAGCGTACCAGGAATGGGACGCAATCATGCAGCATAGCGGGACGTCGATCCAATCCATGCAGAGCAGCATGAAGACGCTGGCCAACGCGGTAGAGAACGGAAACGAGGCATTTGAGCGAATCGGCCTGACGCAGGAAGAAATCGCCAAAATGTCGAACGAGGAATTGTTCGCCGCGACGATTGCAGGCCTGCAGAACATCGAAAACGAGACAGAGCGCACGTACCTTGCGGGGCAGCTTCTGGGCCGGGGAGCGACAGAACTGGGCGCGCTGCTGAATACTAGCGCGGAAGACACGGAAAAGATGCGGCAGCGCGTCCACGAGCTGGGCGGCGTGATGTCGGACGAGGCCGTAAAAGCGGCGGCGGCGTATCAGGACAGCCTGCAGGACATGCAGACCGCGTTCTCCGGCCTGACGAGAAACCTGACGGCCGAGTTCATGCCGGCCATTACGGGGATCATGGACGGCCTGACGGAAATCTTCTCGGGCAACTCCGAACAGGGCCTAGCAATGGTATCGCAGGGCGTAAAGGACGTGGTAGCACAAATCTCCGAAACATTGCCGCAATTTGTGGAGCTGGGCGGACAGGTGATCGCATCACTGGTCACTGCGATAACCGAAAATTTGCCGATGCTGCTGAGTGCCGGATTGAGCCTGGTCGAAACGATCGGGACCGCGATTCTCGACAATTTGCCCCTGCTGGTCCAAACGGCGCTCGATCTGTGCCTGATGCTGGGGACCTATCTCGTCGAGGCTGCGCCGGCCCTGGTAGATGCGGCGGTACAACTGGTGGATGACCTGGCCTCCTGGATCGGCGAGTATGCCGACGTGATGGCCGAAGCGGCGGTGACAATCATCATCACCCTGTTCGAGGCCCTGACGGACCCGGACAACATCGGCACCCTCGTCGACGCCGCGATTTTCCTGATTGTCAGCCTGGCGGACGCAATCGTTTCAAATCTGCCTGCGCTGATCGAAAAAGCGCCCGTTATCGTCGAAAATTTGGTACGTGCGATCATCGAAAACGCCCCAAAGCTGCTGAAAGCGGCGCTTGAGTTAATCATCATGGCGGCACAGGGCCTGATAGACAACCTGCCCCGGATCCTTGCGGCGGCCGGCTCGATTGTCGAAGAGCTGGTCCGCGGGCTGATCGAGTTTGGCGCCCAGCTCATTCAGACAGGCGGCGATCTGGTCGCCCGCCTGATCGACGGGATCCGCGAGGCGTTCCAAAAACTGGTGAATGCCGGCAAGGAGATCGTCGACACGGTGAAAAACGGATTCCAGCAGAAAATACAGGACGCCAAAAACTGGGGCCGCGACCTGATCGCCAACTTCATCGCAGGAATCAAGGAGAAATGGGAAAATCTGAAGTCCAGCGTCTCGAACATCGCCTCCACGGTCAAATCGTTCCTCGGGCACTCGCACCCGACGGAGGGTCCGATGGCGGACGACAATACCTGGATGCCGGACATGATGCGGTCCTTCGCGCAGGGCATCCGGGACAACCGCGGCCTGGTGCTGGGTGAGATGGATAAGCTCGCAAACGACATGAGCGGGAGCCTGGACTGGGGCAGCCCCGCCTTCGCCATGGCCGGCGGGCCGGCCTATAACGCCGGAGCGGGCGCCGGCAGCGCCGCGGCTTCGGAGCTGCGCGGGATCGTCGACGCGCTGCGCGGAATGCGCGTGGTCCTCTCCACCGGCGAGACCGTCGGCGCGCTGACCGTGCCGCTCAATGACAGCCTGGGCAACCAGTACTCCTACAGTAAGAGGGGAATATGATGGTACACTCGATCACTTTTGTCGCCGACGGCGTGAGCATCAACAGCCTGCGCGACTGGGGGCTGGCGCTGACGACGCAGCCGACGTTCCAGACGCCGCCGACGAAAACGAAATACCTGGACCTGCCGGGCGGAAACGGCGTGATCGACCTGACGACGGCGATCACGGGGTATCCCGTCTACGGCGACCGCACGGGCTCCTTCACCTTCGTCGCGCCGGTGCCGCAGGCACAGTGGCAGCCGCTGCTCTCCGAGATCGCGGAGGCCCTGCACGGCCAGGCCGTGCGGATCATCCTGGACGACGAACCCGACTGGTACTACGAGGGCCGCGTCGCGCTGGACATCGATGCCTGTGAACGCCAGTATGCCACCGTCGTCATCAACTACGACGTGGGGCCGTACAAGTGGGCGCAGCAGGCCACAAACGAGCCGTGGCTGTGGGACCCGTTCTCCTTCGAGACCGGCGTCATCGGCAACGGCGTCTTCGAGGCGAGTTTCTCCGCTTCCGCGTCCGTCACGGACACGGCGGCGGAGCTGGCCTATACGGCCCAGCAGACCGGGGACGCCTTCTTCTTCCCGAGCTTCACGGTGACCGGCGACAACGACGTGACGCTGGAGATCAAGGCCGGCGACGAGGTGCGCGCGACCGTGACGCTGGCGCACGGCGAGACGGCATCCGTGCCGCGGCTGGCGCTGACGGAGGGTCGGTGGCTGTATAAGCTGGAGCCGGTGCAGGTATTCGCGTACACGGCGTCCGGCACGGCGACGCTGGCGGTGGCCGCGTCTGTCAGCTATCAGGGCGCGGACGTATTCAGCCATATAGAGGTCGGCACGACGGCTGTGCCGCTGGCATTTTCGGCCATGGAGACCGGACAGGCACCGCAGCAGGTGGAATTCGCCGCGACGGGTACGCTGACGATCACCGCGACGACGACGGGCGCGTCGGCGATCACCGTGACGCAGACCATCACAAACGGCACGGCGACGGTGGACGGGCTCGTGATGTACAAGGGCGGGTGGCTGCTGAACGGGCGGCCTGCGACGGTATCCGCCGCGACGTCCTCCGGCACGGCGACGCTGGGGCTGGTGTTCCGTCAGGGGAGGCTGTAACATGTATTCGATCTACGCGGACAACCTCTGCATCTTCGACGACACCGCGCCGGACCGCGCGCATATGGCCGTCGGCGCGAAGCTGACACTGACCGCCGGCGCCGCCGGCAGCCTGACGCTGCAGCTCCCGCGGGGATGCGCCGGATACGATTCCGTCCAGCGGCTAAAAACGACGATCAGCGTAAAGCGCGACTGGGACGAGATCTGGATGGGCCGCGTGCTGTCCGAGAAGGACGACATCTTCGGAACGAAAACGCTGTTCTGCGAGGGCGCGCAGGCCTGGCTGAACGACACCGTGCAGCCGACGGCGACCTATACCGGGACGAGCGGAACGCCGGAGGAACTGCTGACGGCGATCCTGACGGTACACAACAACAAGGCCAGCGCCGACCGGACGATCGCCGTCGGCGACGTGACGGTGACGGGCAGCGGCCTGACGGCGGAGGTGGACTACAACACGACGCTGGACGCCGTCAATAAGCTCGTCAGCTCCTACGGCGGTGTGCTGCGGATGCGGTATCCGTCGGGAGCGCCGACGCTGGACTGGCTGGCCAACTACCCGACGGCCACCGGCACGCCGCAGGCCCTGGTATTCAACGAGAACCTGCTGGACTTCACGCGCAGCTGGGACCTGGCGGACTATGCGACGGTCTGCTACGTGCGCGGCGGGGAATATACCGTCGGCAGCGGCGATCAGGCGGTGACACAGACCGCCTTCGGGTCCTACACGCTGCAGCCGGCGGTCACCCTGTACGGCAACATTGAAAAGTTCCTGAACCTGACCGACTGCACGACGAACCAGCAATGCGTGGACGCGGCGACGGACTACCTGACAAAGCAGCAGTTCGACACGATGACGCTGGAGGTAACGGCGGTCGACCTGCACATGCTGGATCCGGCGATCCGGCCCTTCGACCTGATCGAGCGGGTGCAGGTATCCTCCCCGCTGCACGGCCTGACGGCCGCAGCCTTCGCGGTGACGGGCATGGACATCCCGCTGGACGATCCCGGAAATACAAGGTACACGCTGGGCTACGTCAACGTGGCGTATGTCCGCCGGGCGAATACCCTGACGCAGCGCACGGTGCAGGCCGAGACGGAGCAGCGGGAGTATACGGACGCGGCGGCGGACGGGGCGCTGACCGCAGCAAACGAGCACACGGATGCGGTAAAGGTCGTCCTGGAGGCAAAGGACACCGAAATCGAGGCAAGTGTCACAGCTGCGGACGGAAAGGCATCGGAGGCAAAGATCACCGCCGACGAGATCAAGGGAAAAGTAACGGACGCGCAGGGCAACTACACCGTGGCCAACCTGAAAGCGGACGGATTCCATATTGCGGATGCGTCAGGAGCTACGCTGATCACCGGATCCATGATCGATGTCGACACGATCCACGTAAACAAACTATACGGCGGATATATCTATCTGATGATTGACGAGCAGACAATCGCCGGATCGTTATACGCCGAGCCGGCGGGAGGCGTAAATCCATCGGCGCTGACGATCAACTTCCAAAGCGTAACAATCGCGCCTGCCGGATCCATCATACTGCCGGACATCCGATCGATCGGTGTATATAACAACGGACAATACACAACACTGGCCGCACTCTTGGGCATCCAGTAAAAAAGGGGAGGACAAAACCATGGAAAACAATCAGGGATACACCGCCAGCGTGGACGTGCTGCGCTGCCAGAAGATCCAGCTCACCGGCGCGGACGGCGCCGTCGTCGGCACCATCGGCCTGCGGTACGCGGACAACCAGCTCGCGCTGTCGTTCCAGGGCATCAACCTGCGGGACGGGGACGTGTACCTGCCGGACCTGTCGCATGTGTATGTGCTGCGGGACGGGAACAGCGTGACGCTGGCGTCCCTGCTGGGGCTGTAATAGGAGGGCAATCAGATGGCGGATATTCAGGACAAGCTCGACACGATCCGGGCAGCGGTCAACGGCGAGGAGGTCCGCGGGACCATCGCCGACGCGCTGGAGGCCATGAATGCAGAGACAAACAACGCCGAGAAGTGGGCCACCGGCGCGGGGACCGTCGACCCGGGCTCCGGCGACACGCCGGGAACCGAAAACAACGCAAAATACTATGCCGAAGCGGCCGAGGCAGCGCTTGCGGACATCCCGTCGGACTACACGGCACTGTCCGATGACGTGAAGTCGGTGACGGAGTTTCAGGATTACGTCTATGCTATCGGCACGCTCAACTGCTACATCGGGGTCGACGGCAAGATCTCAAGTGAGAGCCATTCAAAAACCGTATACGCCCCGTGCAAGCCGAACACCGTGTACAAGGTGACAAAGACTGCGGGGACACGCTTCCGGATCGGCTTCGCCAGCACAACCCCCGCCAACAATGTGATATGCACCGGCGTTATTGCAGACGGGACTGCGGGGACGATTGTATCAGCGGCATCCCCGTCCGATGCGGCCTATATCTGCGCGTTCGTGTATTACAGCTCCACGGATTCCGGCACCGCGACCGATATGATCAAGTCCGTGCGATTTCAGGAGATGGCTGCGAAATCGAGCCCGGCTGAGACTGCAAACGCCGACATGCTGCAGGCAACCAGCGGCAGAGCCGTCGCGTCCCTGATGCCGCTGACGTACAGCGCGCTCGGAGACAGCATGATGGTAAGCGGCGGTCTGAGCGCCGCCGGCGTGGCGGAGACGGATGGAAACGCGGCTCGGCTCGGATACTTCGTCGTGTCGACGTACAGATACGTGGAATTCCCCGCGCGCGGACGGGTGCAATTCTATTTCTATGATTCGCTGGCCGACGCAGGCTTCGCGGAACGGTCGCAGGTGTTCGATGCATTCAAGGCTGTGCCGGTACCCGTGACAGATCATCCCTACATGCGGCTGGTGTACAGGAAAGAAGACGGCACAGCCATTTCGGCCTCCGACGTGGCCACGCTGAACGCCGGGACAAAGCTATACTCGGATCAGCGGACAGAAAACATCCTGACATACGCGCTGGACCGCATGAAAGCGGACTATGCATACAGACGGTACTCCAGCAATTCGGACGGGCTGTTTGTAATCACAAAAGGCGAGTGCGCAAATACGTCGACAGGACGCATCAGCACGAACACGAAATACGCGAGGACTGGCCAGATCAGAACGGACGGAACACCGTGGAGACTGGACCGAATCGCCGGATTCCAGATGTATGTGACGTACTACTCGTCCACGACGACCGTCATCGATACCTTCATATCCATGACACGCGTGTATGATACATCGGAAGCCGTCCTGCTCACGCCGCCGGAAGGGGCAAAAACTTTCCTGCTTTCCATACACGCAGACGACTGGCGCACGATCACGGACACGGACGTGACAACGATCCATGATTCGCTGCGATTCTATACGCAAACGCCTGTCGATCCGCCGGATCCGTCTTTCACGGAGGCGGAATGCCGGACGGCGTTCGTGAGCTACATGAACGCATATGCGGCAAGGATCGGCATGGACGATTCCACGTTCCTGAATGCGTCGGGCCTGTCGTTTGACGCGGAATCCTGCCCGCAGGACGAACTGAAGATGGCTGTCGCCGTCGCTGGGAACCGGCGGGCCTGCGACATCTGGAGCTCGTCCGACCGAGATTTCAAGATCGGCGGAGAAGACCACGAGCGAACCATCTCGGTCGTCAACAACTTCATCGGGGCAGAACCGGCAGGGGCGACGTACAAACTGCTCGGCGGCAAGGGCGGAAGCCTGACGACCGGAAACACGAGGATCAAAGCGCGCCTCGGCATCTGGGAAGTCAACGGCGCGCCTGTGGTTGTCGCGGCGATGAGCCCGGGGCAGTTTGCCTATGACAACATGGCGACGATAACGCAGGACATCTGCGCCTGCGTGAAGGACGCCATGGACGGCAACACGCCGACGCCCAGCGCGAACATAGCGCAGATGATCACGGACGGCGGCGGGTATGCGGCGGTGCCGGTCCCGTATAATGCGGCGGCGTATATCAACTGGTACGGCCCGACGGACCTGCTTGCCAGACAGTACGCGGTCAGCAACAACGCTGATGCGACACAGACACCGGCCAGCACGACGAAGACGCTGACGATGCTCTGCGTACTCGACATCATAGACGATCTGCTGGAAACCGTCGAAGTGGTGTCCGGAGACATCTCGACCGGCTCCGGCTCGACGTTCTACGCAGGCGACAGGCTGACGGTGGAAGATGCGCTGCGGATCATGATGATGGAATCCTCGAACACCATGGCGGAACTGGTCGGCAGGGAAGCAGGAAAGAGACTGCTGACCATGCAGACGAGACGCGATGGGTAAGGGGGCCGCGTCAGAATGACATCGGAGATCGCGGCAATCATCTGCGCGGTCATCGCTGCGGTGGCGTCCATCGTCGTCGCGGCGATGGAGGCCCGCGCGGCACGGGAGCGCAGGTCCGTGGAGAAGCGGGCGGAGCGGCGCGCCAGGGAAAGCCGCCTGAGCATGGACATGATGTACGCATCCATGGGTCTGGCCATGGACACGGCGCGGGCCCTGCGGGATGGGCATACAAACGGAACGCTGGAGCCGGATCTGGACAAGGCGCAGGCGGCGCGTGCCGCCTACGACGCCTTCCTCCGAGACGAGGCGGCGGCGGCTGTGGCGAAGAGATAACTAAAGTTAACTAAGTTAAAACTAAAATCGGAACGAGCAAGTAAAATTTTCGCGGAATTCTTTAATTAGGAGAAAGCATCATGATCGACTGGAAGCGCAAACTGACATCCAGGAAATTCTGGGCGGCGGTGATCGGCGTCGTGGCGTCGGTGCTGGCCTACTGCGGCGCGGCGGAATCCACGGTGACGCAGGTGACGGCCATCATCACCGCCGGGGCCACGCTGGTGACGTACATCGTCGGCGAGGGTCTGGTGGACGCGGCGAGGGAGAAGGAGACCTTCGAGCTGGTGGAAACCGAACCCGCAGAGCCGGAATTCGACACGCACGGGGAGGGGCTGTAAATGGCATTCCTCACACCGGACAAGGTGGTGACCCGGCAGATCGGCGGCAGGACGCTGACCGTCAACCAGCGGATCATGCCGGACAGCTTCCGGGCGTCGAAGTACGTGGCGTCCTACGTAAAAGCCGGGCAGCCCATGAAACCATGCGCCCCTTTGCACGGGGACGGCCAGCCGCAGGGGATCACCGTCCACAACACGGAGATGATCCGGCCTGCCACCGGCACGGATGCGGCGGAGCAGTACACGCGGGCCACCTACAACGGCAACATGGGCGGCGTCATCGTCCATTATTACGTCTGGCACAGCGTAATCTGGCAGCTGCTGGATGACACTGAGCGCGGCTGGCATGCCACCGACGGCAGCACCCGGCGGCTGGCCAAAGACGGCAAGAGCATGATCGGCGGCAACCTCGACACCATTGCCATCGAGGCCATCGGGCCGGACGACGAGACGGAGGCCACCACGGCGGCGCTCTGCGCGTGGCTGTGCAAGGAATACGGCCTGCTGCCGGAGAAGGACGTATACCCGCACAATTATTTCTATCCGGCCAAAGCCTGTCCGGCGTACATCCTGCCGCACTTGGACGCGTTCCTCACGCGGGTCAAGACGATGTACCTGCAACCTGAGCCGCAGCCGGAGACGGAGCTGACGGAGCCGGACGCCTGGGCGGCGGATGCCTGGGACTGGTGCAAGCTGCGCGGTTACATGGACGGGACAAAGCCGCGGGAGGCCGTAACGCGCGAGATGCTGGCGGTAGTGCTGCACCGCGTGGAGACGGATATGGACTAAGTGACAATGTGACAGGGCCGGGGGAACGATCCTCCGGCCCTGGTTTTATGGAATAATATTCTGAAAAATCGAAAAAGCTCTTGACAAACACTAATATTAGTGCTATAATAAGACACAGAAAGGGACGAGAGATCCCGAAGGAAAAGGAGAACGGAAACAATGACAAAGATTGAACTGATCGAAAAAATCAACGCCCGCGGAGATTTTGATGAGCTGAACAACATCCTCACGAGCATTGCAGAGGACACGAACGACGAACATGCGACCGCCAATAGCATCATTAGAAAGCACTGCAAGACGATCCTGAACATGAGCAACGTGTTTTCAGTTGATGCGGTGGCAATGCTGGAGGCGGCACAGCGCCTGATTGGCGCGGCGGACACGCTGGAAATGATGGACGCAGAGGCGGCGGAGCTCATTACAGAGCCCGGATGCACTGCGGAGGAGGACACGCTCGAACATGCAAAGACGATCGGATGGGGAATCACGCAGGTGTGCCGCGAGGCTCTGTACGCATAAGGGGGAGAAAAGGAGAATGGAACGCATTTCATTATACGATTACGGCTACCTGTTCAGACACACACCGCGGCAGATCGCGGATGCGTTCGCCCTGGAGGACATTGTGAGCGCGTGCAGCGGCTCACCTGTCGACGATTTCGGCGGCGCTGCCGACCTGTTCGGAGGCGAAAGCGTAGGCGACTGGTACGACAATACGATCGACGAAGCGCAGATTGACGACTGCGAGGAGATACTGCGCAACTGGTATGATGACCGCGGAATGGAGCGGCCCGGCGATGCTCGCGATCTGGCGGCCGCATACCAACTCGTCGCTGCGTGGAGCTGCAAACTGGAGGCGGACTGATATGCCGCGTAACAAATCGCCGCAGGCACGGGAAAATGATCTAAAGCGGCAAAAGAACAACTTTATCACACTAGGCTGCGTCGTTAAGCGCGCGGAGGGCGAGGCATTCCGCGCCTGGTGTGCAGCTCGAGGCTCGAACGTTCGAGCGGAGCTGCTGGCGTATGTGCGGCAGTGCATCGGGCAATAAGGGGGACTGATCCATGACAATCCGCGAATGGAACGACAGGCTAGATGCCATTATAGACGCACTGAACGACATACAGGCGGAAAAGGAAGACCTCGAAGGCTATGGCGTAGCCGATCTGGAAACCGCACTAGACATGCGGGCCGATGAATGGGAAGGGGACGGGGACTGCCCCGCCCCCACTCCCGACGAGATTGACGCTCTCCGCGCCCAGTGCGACCGTAACGCCGCAGCGTGGCGATCCATTGATGCCCGCGAATCAGACCTGCTGCGCGAATACTACCTGCTGGCTGATACATCCCCGCAGCACTACGACGCCACCGGCAGATTTGCCAGGAAATTCGGGTGCGAAAAGAAACATGAATAAACAAGGCACATCGGCAAAACGCCGATGTGCCTTGTTTATTCAGCCCCGCCAGACCAGAAGCCCGAACGTGTGCCGGACGTAGATCATGGCGGTGTTTGAATATGGATGCGGGTGGTGGCTTGCACCGTCCGATATACAAACCCTCGTATCCGGCTCCGGAGCGTCAGGCAGGGAGAACAGCATGTCGGTATAGGTCACGTCTTCGGCGCCGCGAACGTTGTAATAGATCGCGATGCGGTCGTCGAAAACGTAAACCTTTAAGACAAAGGCGTCGATCAGGCGGCGGCGGAAGTCCTCGTCGTCCAGATCACCGCCGGCGAAGGACCGGAGCCAGACCTCGATGTCGTCCGCGGAGATCCGGATGCCGTGCGCGATCCGCAGCTTCGCCAGGTCGATCTCCAGATCCTGCCGCTCGGCGTCGTACTGCTCCGCCTTGTCGTACAGCGGCTGCCGCATGGCCTTCGGCGTGTCGACCGCCGCGAAGGCCAGCTTCTCGATCTCCTTTTTGAGCCATGCGATCCGGCGCTCCAGTTCCTGCACCGGGCTGTCGCCGAATTCCCGGTCGTATTCCGCCGCCACGGCTTCCGCGATCCCGCGGATCCGGTCCGGCGCCAGGACCCACGCCAGCGTCTGCTCGCATATGTACCGCTCCAGCAGATCCCGGCGCTCGTGGCGCTTCGTGCAGCTGTGGGCGCGGCGGCCCTTGCACTGGTAATAATACCAGGTGGTCCCGCCCTTCCCCGTGCCGGAAACGCCGACCATCGCGCTGCCGCAATGGCCGCAGTACAGCTTGCCGGTCAGCAGATACTCCACCTCCGCCTTGTTTTTCGCGCCGGCACGGCGCATCAAGTCGAGCCGGGCCTGCACCCGGTCGAAGGTGTCGCGGTCGATCAACGCGGGGCAGCCGTCCTCGATGCGCACACCGTCCTGCTCCAGCACGCCGACATATTTTTCAGAACGCAGCGCGAGCTGCAGCGCCGAAGGACCCAGGGGGGTGCCGTTCCGGCTGCGCAGGCCGCGGCGGTTGAGCTCCGCGATCACCTTGCCCTTCGGCATACCGTCCGCGTATGCGTGAAACGCCCAGGCGATGTGCGGCGCCTTCTCCGGATCCAGCACGAGCCGGCCGTCGACGGACTTGTAACCGGTGGGGATCCCGCCGCCGAGAAAGCGGCCCTTCGCCGCCGATTCGCGCCGGCCGCGGCGGATCTTCTGCCCCAGCTCGACGCTGTAGTATTCCGCGGACGCCTCCAGGACGGCCTCCAGGATGATCGATTCCGGATTGTCGCCGATGGCCTCCATCGCGGACAGGACCTTGACGCCGTTCTGTTTCAGCTTATGCTTGTAGACGGCGGAATCGTACCGATTCCGGGCGAAGCGGTCCAGCTTGTAGACGATGACATAGTCAAAGGCGCGCTTTTTGCTGTCGGCGATCATCCGCTGGAAGTCCGGGCGGTCGTCGGAGCGGCCGGAGATCGCGCGGTCGATGTATTCGCCGACGACGGTCAGCCCCTCGCGGGCGGCGTAGTCGCAGCAGACGTGCAGCTGCCCCTCGATCGACTGCTCGTCCTGCCGGTGGCTGGAAAACCGGGCGTAGATGACGGCGTTCTTCATTTGATGCCGAAGATGCGGCCGACCTTGCGCTGCCGGCCGGAGCGGGACGTCGGTATGCCGGTCGCTTTCGCGATCTTCCGCTTTGCCTTCGTCACACCCAGGGCCCGCTTCCACGAGAAGCTAAGTCCCGGGATCAGTTTCTTCTTTCTGGCCATGTGTTTAACCTCCGTTCAGCTTTCCAGCACGTCAAATTCGATCTTTACCGTCTCACCGCCGCCAGTGATTTTCAGATACCGGCGGCCCTCTTTTGTGTTCCCGCCGATCTTCCAGGTCCATTCGACATAGCCTTCGGAATTGGAGGTCTTGTTTTCGAGCCCGTCGGCTTCCGAGACCTTCGTGGAATAGTACACGTCGATGTTGTACTCCGTATTCGGCAGGCCCCAGAACCGGCAGGTCACGATCTCGTTGCGATAGCATTGATTCGTGCCGTTTTCCTCGATTACGTTCCGGGCATTGCTGGGCGCGCGGGTGGCGCGGGTGACCTTCGTCGTCGTGGCCGCGGTGGTCGTTGTCGTTGCGGCCGTGGTCGTGGCCGCCGGCGTGGTCGTCGTCGCCTTGGCCGTGGTCGTGGCCTTAGTTGTGGTCGTCGCCTTGGCTGTGGTCGTTGCCTTGGTTGTGGTGGTCGCTTTCGTCGTGGTGGTCGCCTTTGCCGTCGCCGTTTTGGCAGTCGTCGTAGCCTTGGCCGTGGTCGTCGCTGCAGCAGTCACCGCGGCGCGGGTATCCGTCTCTGCATCCGCGGCAGACTTCGACGGAAATGTCACGAAGCCGCCGATCGCAAGGATGACGGCCAGGGCGCCGACCATCCAGCTTTTGACGCCGACGCCGGAGAGCAGATCCCGCAGCGGGCGGATCGGAGCGGCCAGGATCGCCGCCAGGATGAACAGGAAGCCGGAGAACGCCGGCAGGGATACCAGACCGAACAGCAGCAGCGCTCCGGACAGGATCCACTGGATCAGAGCGGGAGACAAACGTCTGTTAGAACTCACTGGGATACCTCCTTCGCAGCCAGAACAGCCGCGTCACTTTTGCACATATTTCCCGGATTGCACCAGATCGTCGAGCAGGTCCAGCGCCTTCTCGCGCCCCTCCGGATTCAGCAGCCGAAACAAATCCAGCAACTTACGCTCGTCGTCCATGAGCTCGTCAGGGACGGCGGGCTTTTCTGTTTGGGCATCCCGGCCGAGTAAATAGTCGGTGGAGACGCCGAAAAGATTGGCAATGCGGACCAGCATCTCGCCGTCCGGCTGGCTCTGATCGATCTCCCACATGCTGACCGCGGAACGGGTGACGCCAAGAATATCGGCCATACGGACCTGACTGAAACCGCGCGACTTGCGCAGAAGTTTGATGCGATTCATTCGATGACCCCCTTCTCCTATATTATAATGTCAACGACGTTGACATACAAGACCGCGGAGAAAAATTATTGCCAAACATATTGACAAAACGAAATAGATGTGGTATAGTGATGCCAAGATTATTGGCAAAGGGGCGAAAGAATGAACCTGAAAGAGATCCGGAAGGCCAAGGGGATCACACAGACGGAGCTGGCGAACAAGCTGGGAGTGAAGCGGACGACGCTCTCCATGTGGGAGCTGGGCGAATCCGCGCCGACGGTGCGCATCCTCCCCGCCCTGGCGGCGGCGCTGGGCTGCTCCATCGACGAGCTTTTCCGGGAGACGGAGCAGACCGCGGGGGAGGGCGCAGCCGGCGGTGCCGGCAGCTAATTTTCGCTGTGCGAAAATGAAAGGGGAAAACCATGGCGCAGATCCAGATCGGGACGGTGGCGTACCGGCGGACGGACGGCAGCGTATGCGCTGCGCGGCCGATATACCGGGACGCGCCGGAGGAGGAGCGGGAGGCCGCGGAGACGGCATTCGCCGCCCGTGCCGCGAAGATCTTCGCGGCGAAGTACAGAGCCTATATCGACGCCCAGCCGAAAGAGCGGGCGCGATAAGGGAATACAAGGAAAAGGAAGGAAAGAAAAATGACAAAGGCGGAAATGCTGCGGGAGATCGCCGAGATCCCGGAGGACGCGGAGGTGCTGGCGTATCACATCACCATTAGGACAGAAAAAGGACAGGGCACAAGGGGATCAATCACGGCAAACTACATAGATGCGCTGATGCACGCAGGCAGCACGCTGAATCATGCGGCAGAGTGCATCAACATGGATATGAAGGACGCGGCTGATCTGATGCTCACTTTATGTCGGATTAACGAAAAGCAAAAAGAGCAGAATACGGTCAAGATCGACGCGGAGGCGCTGGCCAAGCTGCTGGGAGGCGGAAAAGATGACGAGTAAGCTCACCCGCACCGCCGCGGGCGTGATCGCTGCCGGGATGCTGGCCACCGCGCCGGCCCTGGCCGCGGATCCGACGGATGCCATGCTGCGGGCGGCGGCGGAGATCAGCGCGGAGTACGATCTGCCGGCGGGACTGCTGCTGGCGGTGGCCGAGGTCGAGAGCGACTTCGACCCGGCCTGCCGGACCGGCGCATGCCTGGGCCTGATGCAGATACACAGCAAATACGCCGCCGGATTCGCCCGAGCGGCCGGCATGGAGGACTTCGACCTGTACGACCCGGAGGACAGCCTGCGGATCGCGGCGTCGATGCTCGCGGACTACCTGACGCGGTACGAGGGAGACCTGCACTTTGCACTGATGGCGTACAACCTGGGCGAGTGGGGCGCGCTGGCCAAGCTGGGCGCCGGCGTCGAGCGGACCGGGTATTCCCGGAAGGTGATCGGCCGCATGGAAAAATGGGCGTGTTACGGTCTGCCGGAGCCGCCGAAGGCGGAAGTCACGGAAGCCCAGGCGGCACGGGCGCGGGCCTTCGCCGTCGGCGTGTGGGAAAGGGTGCGGGAGGTGCTGTTCAGATGAGTGAATGGATCAAAACGAGCGAACAGCTGCCGGATGCCGAGTACGGGGAAGGGAAAAACGTCCTGACTGTGAACACGCTCGGGGTAATACGCGTGGCGTATTATGACGGAAGCTGTTGGTGCAATCCGGACGGAGAGCCAGTTAAAACAGCTCGCCTATTCCCGATAACACACTGGATGCCGCTGCCGGAGCCGCCGAAGGAGGAAGCGTTATGACCTGGCTGGATAAGTTCAAGGCGGACCATCCGACGCTGGATGATGATTACATTATGGATATGTACTGCCCGGACGACAAGCTGGTGAGCATGATCTGCGAGGAATCCGACGGGCTGCCGGAGTGCCGGAAGTGCTGGCTGCGGCAGGTGCCGGAACCCGTAGAGGCGACCATCGGTCGCCCGGGAGAAACAACCGAAGGGCCGGATCGCACATGAGCAAAAAGAAGAATCCGACGTGGTACATGTCAAACGGCGCGATCAGTGCGATGAAGCGCGGGATCACCCGGGAGATGTTCGAGAGCTTTGAGGTGATCTGGATGACCGTCATGCGCGACAAGTTCGGCTTCGGCGCGGACCGCCTGGCGGAGATCATGGAGGACACCCACGCCGTGGGCGAGGCGATCCTCGACAACAAGATCACCGTGGAGAGCATGATCGTCGATCTGGCCTATAACCGGGGCGTGCAGGTGACGGACCCGGACTTCATCCGGCGGTCGATCAGCTCCGTAGAGACATACTGGACGGCGAAGGACATGCTGCTGCCAGGCGGGCGCACGTACAAGGCATCCGACCTGCGCAACCTGCGCCTGCGGACGGAGCGGGACACCTGGCTGTCCTGCGAGACGATCTGGCTGTACACGCTGCAGCTCAAACGCCGGCCGCGGCCGCAAAAGGCGGCCGCTGTCTCGAAGAGACGAGACACCTTCGGGACGGACCGGCTGCGGCGGGCACAGGCCGAGGCCAGAGCGCTGGGCGCGGAGCTGGCCGAGCACCGGATCAGCATCGCGGATCTGCGCGAGGTACTGCGGGAGGAGGCGCACATCGTCCTCCAGCGCCCGGTGCCGCGGGAAGCCGAAGTCAGTGGTCAGTGATTAGTGGATAGTGGTTAGAGAGGACGAAAGAGATGAGCATACGAGAGGGCAGCTACACCGTGCCGGCGACGGCGGCGTCGATGGAGCGGGCCGCGCGGCAGCTGCGGCAGGCGTTCAACGACGTATTCCGGTACGTGCCGGAGGACGAGCGCCGGGAGCCGCGGCGGGCGGTGGACAAATTCTGCCGGGCCATCGTCGTCGGCGAACAGCCGGCGCCGGTGTACTGGCACCGGGACACGCGGGAGATCCCGTCCTTCGCTACACCGGAGGACCGGCGCCGCTGGCAGGACGGGGACAAGTACGACTACCGGGACCACACCGTCGACCTGCGGATCTCCGGCATGTTCCGCTGGGATCCGCCGGACATCCCCGGCGGCGTCGAGCGCCGGGTGCTGACCATCAGCTGGCACATGGAATCGACCTACGTCTACCACGCCTTTGTCGGGGGGCGGGACGTTGCCGGCACGCTGACGGAGGTCTGGGAGCAGGCGTGCGCCTGCAGGCAAAACGATCTGAAGCGCGAGGGCGGACAGATGCCTGGTCAGCCCGGTAACGATGCCTTGCCGGAAGTGGCGACCGCATGAGCGTATGCGATGGATGTGAGCGCCGCTCTGAACGCTGTCACGCGGAATGCGCCGACTACCTGGCGGAGCGGATCCTGCGGGACGACACGGCGATACAGTCCGAGCGGGAATACCAGGACTACCAGGCGGCGGCGATCTACAGGGGCGGACGGCGAAAGTCCGGGAAAAAGGCGTACAAGGGCTGGCGGAAGCCGGGGTGGAAGATCCGCGGCGGCGCCGGTCAATAAAGGAAGGAAAGAAAAATGATGGATAAAATCAGGCGGATGACGGAGCAGGTCGAACCGGGCTATGCGCGGCGATGGATCCGGCGGAACTGGTGGCGGGCGGCAGCTATGGCCGCGTGGATCGCGGCGGGGATCATCATTCGGGCCGCCGTGGCCGCGACGCGGCCGGAGAGCTGGCCCGTGGGCGGGGAGATCATCCCGGCGGCGGCCTGCTGGGTCATGGCGGCGCGGGTGGCCGCAGGAGAGGCCGGGGCCAGAAAGCGGGGGACGCGGCGGTGGCAGAGATAATCGGACAGAGCGAGCTTTCCCGGAAGGTGCAGAAGAGCATCGAGCGGCTGAAGCTGTTCGAGCCGCCGGAGGGGTACTATCTGGCGTTCTATGGCGGCAAGGACAGCGTGGTATGCAAGAGACTGCTGGACATGGCGGGGGTCAAATACGACGCGACGTATCGGATCACGTCGGTCGATCCGCCGGAACTGGTGCAATTCATCAAGGACAAGCATCCTGACGTGAGGAGGGAATGGCCCCGCTACAAGGACGGCTCCATCGTCACCATGTGGAACCTGATTCCAAAGAAGCTCATGCCGCCGACGCGAATCCAGAGATACTGTTGCCACGACCTGAAGGAAGACGGCGGAGACGGCAGAATGTGCGTGACGGGGGTACGGTGGGACGAGTCCGTCAATCGCAGAAAGAATCAGGGCATCGTCACCATGATGAATAAGAAAATGACGGACGAGCTGGACGACTTGGGTTTTTTCGCCAACAATCGAGGAGGGGTGGTGCTAGTCAATGATAACGATGCCAGCCGCCGCATGGTAGAGCAGTGCTACAAGCGGGGTAA
>Ga0310786_10002642_pt1 | contig 27058 bp, 27 predicted proteins | sample AusTroGonzalo_MG_FD_203881 | JGI IMG/M metagenome (GOLD analysis project Ga0310786, IMG submission 203881) | Bovine rumen microbial communities from tropical cattle in Woodstock, Queensland, Australia - Gonzalo_03 (v2) (version 2) | ecosystem: Host-associated > Mammals > Digestive system >...
GGGTGATGGCTCCAGTACAGCGAACACCGAGTCCGGGTCCGGGGAAGGGCTGCCTGTAGACCATGTTGTCTGGAAGACCGAGCTGCTTTCCGACTACACGCACCTCATCCTTGAACAGGAGCTTCACGGGCTCGACGAGTTCGAATCCGAACTTCTCTGGAAGTCCCCCCACGTTGTGATGAGCCTTGACACCGTGACTCTCCAGGATATCGGGGTAGATTGTTCCCTGACCGAGGAACTTGCATCCCTCGACCTTCTTTGCCTCCTCCTCGAAGACATCGATGAACTCCTTACCTATGATCTTCCTCTTCTGCTCGGGATCGGAAACTCCTGCGAGCTTGTCCAGGAACCTGTCGGTGGCATCCACGTACACCAGGTTTGCGTTCATCTGGTTGCGGAACACGTCGATGACCTGTTCGGCCTCTCCTTTACGGAGAAGTCCATGGTTGACGTGAACACAGGTGAGGTTCTTTCCGATGGCCTTGATCAGAAGTGCTGCTACGACGGAGGAATCTACTCCTCCGGACAGAGCCAGAAGGACCTTTCCGTCACCGATCTGTTTCTGCAGTGCGGCGACCTGTTCTTTGATGAATGCTTCAGCGAGTTCAGGAGTTGTTATGCGCTCCATGGATTCCGGGCGTACGTTGCTGTCCATGAGATTACCTCTGGTATGATGAGACGGGTCACGACTTATTTCTAAAAAATATTGTGGGCAACGATTTATTTTCAACAGTAACACGAATGCTAGAAAATGATATTAACTATACCCCCCATCCGTATATCTAAATATATCATCGAATTCATGATGCTAGTGATTGAGATGGACGGTACCTCCGATGTTCCCCGTGATGAAAAATCGATCTTGATGTCTCCGATCTACTTATCCCCCGGCAAACGCAGAATTGTCGTGTTCGGAGGCGGAAAGGTGGCGCTCAGAAAGTGTCAACACTTCGAAGGTTTTCATATAAAGGTCATCTCCAAGGAGATACTGCCAGAACTAAGACAGATCGCTGATGAGACCATCGAAACAGATATCGATCCTGAGACGGCAGGCAAATGGATGGACGGAGCGGACATCGTCATAGCCGCCACATCGGTGCATGAACTCAACAACGCCATCAGAGACATCTCACTGTCCAAAGGCATAATGACCAATTCTGCGCACGGGGGCGGAGATGTGCTCATACCATCTGTCCTCAAGCGCCCAGGCTATTCGGTTACCGTCTCTTCTGAAGGACGTGTTCCTGCATTCCCGCCCTATGTCGTCAGAGCACTGGATAATTTCCTGGATTCTTCATACGATTCTATGCTGGACCTGCTCGTCAGGGTAAGACCGGTCATCAAGCAGAAGATCGCCACACAGCCCGAGAGGGCACAGTTCCTGGCCGACATTCTTGAGAATGAGGATGTCTGGAAGCTGCTCAGGGAGAACAAAGAAGAGGAAGCTTATGAAACGGTCATGAAGGAAGGGGGACTCCTATGATAGTCAGTATGCATGTGACCCATTCCTCAGCAGGAGGCACCGAAGGACTGAACAACGTTGTGACCGTCCTCGAGCAGACCGTTCCCGAGTATATGGCGGAGATGGAGTTCGTCTCCGAGTACGTCATCGTACGTACATGCAATCGTTTCGAGGTCTATATGGCCACTCAAGATAACCGCACGGTTGTCACATACATGGAGAATCTTATACGTTCCGTGGTCCCCTCATCGAACATTTCATACATCCTGGAGGATCAGGAAAGCATCAAGCATCTGTTCAGGGTCGTATGCGGACTGGATTCCCTCATCGTAGGGGAGGATCAGATACAGCACCAGGTGCGCGAATGCTATTTCAAGGCAAAGGAGGACGGCCATGTCGGAAACATGCTGAACCGTCTCTTCGAGAGGGCCATCGTGGTCGGGAAGAGGGTCAGGTCCGAAACGGAACTGAACAAAGGAGCGGTATCGGTGGGATCTGCATCGGTCGAACTCGCGGAATCGAAGATCGGAGACCTTAACGGAAAGGCCATCACCATCCTCGGGGCGGGAGACATGGCATCGGTCATCGCCAAGAACCTCATCGGAAAGAACATCGGCACCGTCTTCGTATCCAACCGTACCTACAGCCGCGCAATGGAGCTGGCTACAGAACTGGGTGGAAATGCGGTTAGTATGGAGAGGATGCAGGATGCGATAGCTGACAGCGACCTTGTCCTCGTTGCTACCGGTGCTCCCCACACAGTTCTCCATAAACCTATCATAGAACATGCCATGGCGGTACGTCCGGACAGGAAGCTCCTGGTCATAGACGTGTCCATCCCCCACAACGTCGACTCGGATATCGTCGATGTGGCGAACGTAGAACTGGACAACATGGATTCCCTGGAGACCATAGCCCAGAAGAACGTCGAACGCAGGAGGAAGGAGATATCCTCGGCTGAGAAGATCATCGGGCAGGAACTGGCCAAGATGGACGCCGAGAAGAGGGAGGAGGCCGCCAATGAGATCATCAAACTCATCGGCATAAAGATGGCCAAGATAAGGGAGAAGGAATTGGAAACTGCCATCTCCCACAGTTCCTCCACTGATGTGGAGACATTACTGGACGACATGTCCAGAGCTATAGTAAACAAGATCACAGCCGACCTGTACGTGAACCTAAGGAGAGCTTCCCGTGAAGGGAACCTGAGTTCATGCAATGCGTTGGCAGAATTATTCGGAGTTAGGTGAATCACATGATGTATCCTGAAGTGCGCCTTAGAAGGCTCAGACAGAACGAGAGGATGAGGGAGCTGGTGGCTGAGACCAGATTGAACGCGAATCAGTTCATCCTGCCCATATTCTTCGACGAGACGATCAGCGAAGAGAAGACCACGGCTTCCATGCCCGGTGTCAGGACATTCCCCCTCAAGGGATACGATTCCATCGCATCAGGGATCCAGGGCAACGGTGTAAACAGCGTCCTGGTCTTCGGTGTACCTGCCAAGAAGGATGCGGTCGGTTCCGGCGCATACGCCAAGGACGGTGTTGTACAGAAGGCCATCGAAGGCCTCAAGGATAACTCCGACATGCTGGTCATCTCCGATCTCTGCCTTTGCGAATACACCGACCATGGGCACTGCGGTGTCCTTGACGACTGCGGTTATGTCATGAACGACGAGACCATAGAGCTCTACGCCAAAACGGCCGTCTCACAGGCCGACGCGGGAGCTGACATCATAGCCCCCAGCGGAATGATGGACGGTCAGATCGCGGCCATAAGGGCAGCTCTGGACGATGCAGGTCACAAGAACGTTCCCATAATGGCCTACAGCGCGAAGTTCTACAGCGCGTACTACGGTCCGTTCAGGGATGTCGCGAACTCCGCACCCGGAAAAGGCAACAGAGCAGGATACCAGATGCAGTGCGGCAACAGGAAGGAGGCCATGAGAGAGATCGAATTCGACATCGCAGAGGGTGCCGACATGATCATGGTGAAGCCCGCAGGACCCTACCTTGACATCATAAGGGATGCGGCCAACACTTTCGACCTGCCCCTTGCGGCATACCAGGTCTCTGGAGAGTATGCCATGATCAAAGCTGCCGCGGCAAACGGATGGATCGACCATGACCGTGTGATGATGGAATCCCTCTTGGGAATAAAGAGGGCCGGCGCAGACATGATAATCACATACTTCGCAGAGGAAGCTGCAAAACTGCTGTGATACCATGGACAGATCCGCTGATTTATACTCGAGATCCTCGAAGGTCACCCCAGGCGGCGTATCCAGTCCTGTCAGGGCCTTCAAACCGAACCCGCTTTTCATCTCGAAGGCCCAGGGCAGCAAGATCTGGGATGCTGACGGAAAAGAGTACATCGACCTGTGCATGGCATACGGTCCGCTCATCACCGGTCACGCTTGCCCCAAGGTCATGGATGCGGCCAAGGATCAGATCTCCCGCGGAACTGTATACGGAGCCCCTTCGGAACCAGAATTGAATCTCATCGAGAGGATCGTCAAAGAGGTCCCCTCTGCAGAGATGGTCAGGCTCGGATGCTCCGGTACCGAGGCCACGATGCATGCGATACGTGTCGCGAGAGGAGTTACAGGCAGAGACGATATAGTGAAGATGAACGGCGGTTTCCACGGAGCGCATGATGCTGCGTTGGTTGCAGCAGGTTCGGGAAGTGCCGGAGGAGTGCCTTCATCCAAGGGAGTCCTTGCCGATGTCGCGAAGCACACATTCACAGCGGAATACAACGACCCCCAGTGCATGTCCGATATCCTCGAGAAGAACGATATCGCTTGCGTCATAATGGAACCGATTCTGGGGAATGTCGGTATCGTCACGCCTGAGAAAGGGTATCTGGAGGAGGTCCGCAAGATCACCAAGGAACACGATACCGTCCTGATATTCGACGAGGTCATCATGGGATTCCGTGCATCGTCCGGAGGAGCTCAGAAGAGGTACGGCGTGACACCGGATATGACCACCATGGGAAAGATCGTCGGCGGCGGATTCGCAGCTGGCGCATTCATGGGAAAGAAGGAGATCATGGAGAACGTCGCACCTCAAGGAAAGGTCTACGTTGCAGGTACATTCGCAGGGAATCCCGTATCGGCAGCAGCAGGGCTGGCCACCATCGATCTGATGTGCAGTAATGACAACTACTCCAAGCTGGAGAAGCGCACTGACAGGCTCGTAAAGACCATCAGGGAATCTATGGAGGACAACAAGATAGTCGGATGCATCAACAATGTGGCATCCATGTTCTCAGTATTCTTCGGAATAGAGAAGGCCTCCAACGGCAGCGAGGCCATGAAGGCCGACCGCGAGATGTTCGACAAGATGTTCAGATACATGCTGGCCAATGGAGTTTATCTCCCTCCGTCGGCCATGGAGGTCGACTTCATGTCCCTGGCGCACACATGCGACGACGTCGCGGTACTGGAAGAGAAGTTCAAGGGATTCTTTGAGAGTGTGAAGCAATGAAGGTAGGAACCAGAGAGAGCAAGCTGGCGATGCGTCAGACAGAGATCTTCCAGGAGAAGATGGCAAAGGCGCATCCTGAGGTGCCCATCGAGGTCATCTCGATGAAGGCCCTGGGAGACATCGACCTCACATCGCCTCTTAATGCGATGTCCAACGTGGGTGCATTCGTCCGCGAACTGGACGATGCCATGCTGCAGAAGAAGATCGATGCTTCCGTCAACTCCTTGAAGGACATCCCGACGAAGATGTCCCCCGGACTCACGGTCGCGGCCATATTCGAGAGGGATTCTCCCGAGGATATCATACTCCCCTGCGCTCTGGAGGACCTCCCCAAGGGTGCGAAAGTCGGTACATCATCCGTCAGAAGGATGAGGCTCATCCATTCCATCCGTCCCGACATAGAGATCGTCCAGCTCAGAGGGAATATTCACACTCGCCTGAACAAACTTGACAACGGCGATTACGACGCCATCCTCCTGGCCAAGGCCGGATTGGAGAGGATGGGCATAGACCGCCCCATGCACACGCTGGACAAGAAGGTGTTCATCCCCGCTCCCGGACAGGGCACCATAGCGGTGGAATGCAGGTCTGACGACGAGGAGACGCTGAAGATGCTCAAGACCCTCGACCATGAGGAGACCCGCATAGCAGTGGACACCGAGAGGGAGATAATGAGGATAATGGGTGCCGGATGTTCCGCACCCGTAGGGATCAATGCCGAAGTCGACGGTGACAACATCATCGTCAGGGCGATTGCGTTCGACTATACGCCTGAGCCCAGGAAGGTAGAGGTATCCATCCCAATCAAACATGATCCGCAGATATTGCAGAATATAGCGGATTATCTTACCGGAAAGAGGGATTCAATATGACAGGAAAGGTATATCTGGTCGGTGCAGGCCCCGGTGACCCGGGACTCATGACGGTCAAAGGATTGGAGTTGCTCAGGACAGCGGACATCGTCATGTATGATGCCCTCGCCAACCCCGAATTGCTCAAGGAATGCAAGGAAGGTGCCGAGCTAATCGATGCTGGAAAGCGCGGAGGGGACCACCACCTCAAACAGTGGGAGACCAACGAGCTTCTCGTCAAGTATGCTAATGAAGGGAAGATCGTCATCAGGCTCAAGGGAGGAGATCCCTTCCTGTTCGGACGTGGCGCTGAAGAGGCCGAGGAACTGAGGAAGGCAGGTGCAGAGGTGCACGTCGTCCCCGGAGTATCATCATCTATCTCCGTTCCTGAACTCGCAGGAATACCTGTCACCCACCGTGACCACACATCGTTGGTCACATTCGTGACCGGCCATGAGAAGGATGACCGTTCGGAGGACCGTATCGACTGGAGAAAACTCGTCGGAGGACACGGAACACTCGTGATCCTCATGGGACTCGGCAATGCCGGTAACATCTCCAAAGGACTCATCGAGGGCGGGATGAGGCCCGACATGCCTGCTGCGATCATATGCAGCGGTTCCACCCCCAAACAGAGGGTCGAGGTCACCACCGTCGAGAACCTCGAGAAGACCATCAAGGAGAAGGCTCTGGAGCCTCCCGGAATCATGGTCGTCGGTACCGTCGCTTCCCTCCGTAAAGTCCTCGGTGACCTGAAATGAAATCCCTGGGGTTCACACGCCCCGCTTCCAAACTCCGGGCATCAGTGGAAGAGGCGGAAGGACTCGGTTTCAGTGTCCTTGCCGCCCCTTCGCTGGACATCATCCACGGGGATGAATCAGAATTCACAAAACTGAGAGAATCCATCGGAAAGGACGTACCCGTCATCTTCGGTTCCACCACTGCTGCAGATCACTGCAATGAGGAATTCGGTGAATCCTTCGCTAATATGATGGAACCTTGCCAGATCATTGCCATTGGTCCAGGGACCGCCAAACGCCTTGAGGAGTACAACGTAAGGGTAGACATCGTACCTGAGGATCACTCCTCTTACGGAGTGGTGTCTCTGATCAAGGAGAGGTACCATTCTGGGAAGATCGTGGCTGTCCGTTCCGACAGCGGTACGGACATCATCTCCAAAGGTATCACCGACTCCGGTCTTGAGTTCATCGACATCGCAGTGTACAAGCTGGTCGCGGCTGATGCTGGCGATGATATGGTCAGACTCCTGAAAGCCGTGGGGAATAAAGGCCTAGATTGGATGGCCTTCACATCGCCTCTGTCCGCATCCACCTTCTTCGACAGGATGAAAGAGATGTATCCCGAGGATTATCTTGATAGAATGAAGAGAATCCATGTGGCCGCTATCGGAAAACCGACCGCGGATATGCTCGCATCCTTGGGAAGGATGCCGGATCTGGTCCCGTCCAAGACAACGTTCCATGACCTCCTGGTTGAGATCATGGAGCAGAATGAATGATCATTTGCGTGCTGGCAGCTCCTCGCACATCTTTTCTACAACGGTCCTGAGCAGCTCAGGGTCGTATGGTTCGGGGAACAGTATCATCTCCCCTCCTCCGTCGTAAGGGAATGCAGACGGACAGTCATCCAGCATCTTAGCGGAAGCCTTGGTTATCTTCAGCAACAACCTGTCATCATAGATGCCTCCGAAGAGTTTCCCATCCTTATACAGAAGATACTCACCCATCATCTTACGAGAGGTTATCTCGGGCATCATAGCCTTGACCACCTCCAACGTGCTTGCATCCGATGGCATAATCAGATCTTCCTGAAACCGCGGAACATCCACTCGCCGATGGACTTCGTTCCGTATTTGATCGTACCGAACATATGCCTGCTCCGGCTGTGCACCAAAGTGATGTTGCCGGACATGATGGCCTCCACTGCCTCCTGCCAGTTCGTGACCGTATCGGGGATCTCGATGTAACCGTTTCCGATATAACGGGCCCTGTGTGCATCCGAACCTGCGGAGATTGGTTTCCCGATCTCCTTGGCCAGCTTCTCAGACTTCTTGTTAGCAGACGGGATGGAACGAGCATTCCTTGCCTCTATTCCATCGAAGTCGTGGTTCCTTGTGTTCTTCTCCCCAAGACCAGACCACCACCTGTATGGGTGCGCTGCGAAGGCATAGCCTCCCGCTTCATGGATCAGTCTGATGGTGTCATCAATGGAATGCCCCTTAGGGATGAGTCTATCTATGCCGAGTGCGACTATATGACCTTCTGTGGAGGAGACCTCCTCCGCAGGGATGATTATGACGTCTTTATTGTCCTTCAGGAGCTCGTAAGCCTTGAACTCGTTATGGTCCGTGACGGCAATGCAGCCTATCCCGCGTTCTTTCGCAGTGTTGATAAGCTGCTCCATCGTGGTCCTGCCGTCCACCGAGAACATCGTGTGGACGTGGAGATCGGCCTTCATCTGACGTCGGCTCCATCGAGGATGCCAGAATCGTCATCGACCGTGATGACGCACTCCTTGCCATCACCGAGCGGAATGACGTTGTCGCCATCGATCACAGCGGTGACCATCCTGGGGGCGTTGGCGGGCAGCTTGATGTCCTTGCCCATGAACTTTCCATCTTTAATGGACGATACTTTGATCTTCACTGCCTCGAACTGCTTGAGCTCGATCCTTGAGGATGAATTCTCAAGTCCGCAGTTCAGTTTGGTACCGTCAGGAACGTTGGTATTGGGTTTGAGCAGAGCGAGGTGGTCCCCTCCTTCCAGCTCGTCATCGGCCGCCATGAGCATTCCGAAGGATTCTACTCCGCGGAACTTGGCTTTCTTCAGGTTGGAGATCACAAGGAGCCTCCTTCCCATCATGTAATCCTTGGGGAATATGGACTTGATGTTGGTGACCAGCTGTCTGGGTTCCTCCTCTCCGAGGTTTACCTTAAGGACATACAGCTTCTCGGCCTCGGGATGGTCCTCGACGGATACGATAGTACCGACACGGATGTCCAGACGTCTGAAGTCTGCGAAGGGTCCGGTGAAGTTGGCAGGCTGTTCCTGCTGCTTCTCCTGGTTCTTCTGGTTGTTCTGCTTGAGCTCGGGGATGTCCAGCTTCTTGAAGACAGGCACGGAATCATTGAGCTGCTGCCCAGTAACGACATCCTTGGATGCCGCGGACAGACCCGCATCCTGTATAGTTCCCGAGTTGCCAAGGAATCCCCAGACCTTCTCTGCCGCTGCAGGCATGTATGGCCAGGAAAGAACGGTCAGCGCCTGTACGATCCTCAGGACGTTGTGGATGACCTTTCCGCATGCATCCTTGTCCTCCTTGACGAGCTTCCAAGGTGCCGCATCGTTGAAGTACTTGTTACCGAAGGAAGAGAGGCTCATGACAGCCTTCAGTCCCTTCTTAAAATCGCAGTGCTGGAGGCACTCGCAGAACTCGTTGACCGCATCCTCGATGGCCTTGGTGACCTCGGGATCCATGTCGCCTGCAGGGATGGTACCGAAGTTCTTCTTTGAGAAGTCCAGCGATCTGTGGAAGAAGTTACCGAGGTTCGCCACCAGCTCAGTGTTGACCTTGGTCTGGAAGTCCTCCCACGTGAACTCTGAATCGTGTGTGTCGGGCATGACTGCCGACAGATAGTACCTGATGATGTCCGCATCATACTTCTCAAGTACACTGGGGATATCGATCGCCCCTCCGCGGCTCTTGGACAGCTTTCCTCCGCCGATCATCAGATACTCGTTGGCAGGGATGTCGTAAGGAAGCTGCATGTCGCCCAGTCCCATAAGGATGGCGGGCCAGATGATGGAATGGAATGGGATGTTGTCCTTTCCGATGAAATAGTACTGCTTGCAGTCAGGATTCTGCCAGAACTCCTTCCAGTAATCGGGCTTTCCGATCTGCCTGGAGTATTCGACTGATGCTGAGAGATATCCGATGACTGCCTCGAACCATACGTAGATGACCTTGTCATCCCACCCTTCCATTGGGATGGGTACTCCCCAGGACATGTCCCTTGTGATGGCCCTGTCCGTAAGACCCTCTCCCTGAAGCCAGTTCTGCGTGAAGGTCTTGACGTTGGATCTCCAGTAATCCTTGTCCTTGACATAGTCGATGAGTCTGTCAGTGAAGGCACTGAGTTTGAGGAAGAAATGCTTGGTGGGCCTGATCTCTGGGGTACTGCCGCATAGGGTACAGTATGGTTCCTTTAGGTCTCCGGGCTCAAAGGTGGTTCCGCAGCTGTCGCACTGGTCCGAACGGGTCTTCTCTGCACCGCATTTCGGACAGATTCCCTCGACATATCTGTCAGGAAGGAAACGGTTGCATTTGGGGCAGAAGTACTGATTCGTCTCCTTAACATAGATGTAGCCGTTTTCCATGAGCTTCTTGAATATATCCTGGACCACCTCGAAGTGTACAGGACAGTGAGTCTTGTTGAAGAAGTAATGGATGTTCAGGTCCTCTATGGCCTTCTTGTTGATCTCGTGATACTTGTCCGCATACTCCTCCGGTGACATTCCGCACTTCTCTGCGGAGATCGTTATGGGAGTTCCGTGCTGATCGGACCCGCCGACCATGAGCACCTCGTTGCCCAGCAGGAGGTTGTATCTTCTGAAGATGTCGGGAGGCAAGAGCGATCCGGCGACATGTCCTAGATGGATTGGCCCGTTTGCATAGGGCCATGCGATATTGATGCAGACTTTCGACATTTTGAAACCGTGCTGTCAATCGCGCATGTGTTAATAAAAGATTACGTGGGTGACCCGGCGGTTTCGCGCCTCTCCACCTTGTCCAGTATAACCTTTCCGTGGATCAGCATAGCGATTCCTCCCAAACACTCGACGACTATCAGCGCCATACCGATGCCGAACAAACCGGGCAGGAACACTGCCGCTGCCCAATAGGCCAGCGTTATGACCACATTCCTGATGAGGGTATTGACCATGGCATGAACTGCCTTCTCCAACGATTGCATTAAGGCCGAACCAACGGCCGTCATTGAGAACACGGGCATGAAAGCTGCCATGCAGAATGTGAACATGACCATGTCATCGTGCATCTGGTCCATATCTTCAGTGCGTATGAACATGTCCGCCAGCAACCCGGCACAGAGAGCGAAGACTATGCACAGCCCCAGAACATACAGGAACGAGCGCTTGATCGTGAACGAATACGCGTCACGTATCCTCTCAAACTCCTTCATCCCGAATTCGGCAGAGCATATCGCGACCATTGCTCCTCCCATCGACTGGGCGGGAATCGCAGTCATGTATCCTATTCTCCAGACCATTGTGTAAACGGCTAGACCAGCAGTGCCTGCGCTTATTATGACGAACATGTTCAGGAATATGTTGAAGAAGTTCATCACGGTCAGCTCCACAGCCTCAGGCAACCCCACATTGAGGATCTCCTTCTGGAGCCTCGGGATGAGCCTCACTATGTTCTTCCTCTGAAGACTGACATACATATCCTTCCCTTTGAGGTACCAGTAGAATGCCATCACTGATGAGATCAGGAACGCTATGACGGTAGCCCATGCCGCACCTGCCACGCCCATGTCCATCCAGAATATCATCACAGGATCCAGGACTATGTTCACCACTGCACCCGCGACCTGGATGACCATCGAGCGCCTAGCAGCACCCTCACCCCTGAGCATCCCGGACATCACTCCGCTCAGGATGATGAAGAATGACCCGAGATAGATCGGTATGCCGTAGGAGAGACACTCATCCAGCATATCCTCTCCGCCCATCATGGTGATCACCGGTTCTGCGCTGAGGACCAACAGGATCGTCAGGACGATCGAGATCATCAAGGTCAGCAACAGCCCCTGTCCAGCCACTCCGTTGGCATCATCATGGTTCTTCATACCGATATTGCGTGCGATGGCCGCAGAGACCCCGATACCGAGACCGTTTCCTATGCCGATCAGGATAGAATACAGAGGGTATACCACACCCAACGATGCCATCGCCCTCTGGCCCAGATCGGCCACCCAGAAACTGTCAACGATATTGTTGAGATTCTGTACAAAGAGAGCTATCGCTATAGGAACAGCTAGGGTAAGGATGCCCTTCCTCTGATCTCCCAAGAGGACCCTGACGCCCTCCGTGCTCTCGGCCATAAACACTCCATCGATGAGAGGTATTTACGGTATTTCATCAAAAATACGCGAGACTATCAAATATCATCGCCACAATAAGTGAACAGAGGCCATGCCTAGCAGGTAAGGCATATCGAGGTGAATGGGATGCTTAAGGAGATGGACAGGGTTCAAAGGATTGAGCTGTACCTATCTTTGGCCTTAGCCGTTGCATTCATCGGATACATCATAGCAATCTATGTAGGGGATATCGAGACCGAAGTCATACACGACAGATACTGGAAGGATGTGGAGCCCCTGTTCAACGGCGAAATCCCGATCATGGAGTATCCGCCTTTCGCCTTCGTGTTCATGGTCATCCCACGCCTTTTCTTCGCTGATCCTTTCGGATACAATGTCGGATTTGTCATTGAGATGTATGCCTTCACGATATTCGGACTGGTCATCACCAGACGTTTGGCCGAGCATCTCGGATTCAGTCAGGTCAAGGCTATGGCCCTGTACAGTGTCCTTATGGTCCTTCTTCTTGAATTCATCACTGACCGTTATGACATTGTTCCCGCTGTGATGTCTCTCCTGGCATTCTATCTGCTCATTACCAAGCGCCCTATGTGGGCATTCATCCTGATAGCCTTGGGAATGATGACCAAACTCTATCCAGCCATGTATTTCCCGATCTTCTTGATGATGTACATCGTTCAGAAGGACTGGAAGGGAATGGGGAAGGGAATCTTCTGGTTCGCTCTCACATCAGCCGTTATATTCATCCCATTAATGCTGATCGACCCCGATCTTTTCCTAGGGTTCCTAAGCTATCACAGCAACCGTCCGCTTGAAATCGGTTCCCTGGCAGCCACACTGCTCTACCCGTTCTCGATGATAGGGCTGTTCGACACATGGATACAACCAGCATGGGCAGAAGGCAGTTTTGGATCCGATAACCTAAGGGGATCCGTACCCGATGCTGTTGCAGAAATACTTACGCCGATCATGATCATAGCCGTACTGGCCATCATATTCTATTATGCGTACCTGAGAAAGAATGAAGACAGAGAGAACGAGAGAATCTACCTTCTAGCCCTCGCCATTCTGGGTGTAACCGTAGCATTCATGCTGATAGGAAAGGTATTCTCATCACAGTATCTGATCTGGGCCGTCCCATTCTACGTTCTGGCCATCATGATGTCCACCAACAAAACATTCAGCAAGAGGATGACGTACCTGCTCATCATCTCTTTCATCATGACTCAAGTCAATTGCATTTATCTCTACTCTTACCTAGGCGGTGGGGTCAACATCGACGACCTAGGCATGATACTCATGCTCATCCGCAACCTTATGATAGTGGCCACTCTTGTGATGATCGTACAAGAGATGGTTCGTATCCAAAAGGATCACATCTCGTTACCGTTGCCTGAATAAGCCGAAACAGACAACATAATTTTAACCGAGACAGCCATCGTGTTAGCATGTCGGAGACACAGAGTGTCGAGAAGAAGGAGAACTATTTCCTGAGGACATTCTGCGTTCTGATCATATTCTGTATTATTTTCGTTCATTACGAACCCTGCTACCAGCTATTTGGGATGAATGCCTATGAGTTCATCGAGGGTGTCGGAAGATTCGCAATGCCTGTATTCTTCATGATATCGGGATACTTCCTGTATTCAGAAGATGGCCACTCCGAGAAGAACCTTAAGAAGAAAACCCTGAGGATATTGGTCCTGCTGGTGATCATGAAGGTCCTCTATTTCGGTCTGGATTGCATCTACTACGCCTTCGGGGTAATCTCCTCGGATGAACTGATCCAAGGATTGGTCACCATGAACTGGTCCTCGAAGCACATATGGTTCGTCGTATTCCTATTCGCAATTTACCTGCTTCATTGGATTCTCTACAAATATCATGTCAATTTCAAGTACTCCATGATATTCGGAACGATCTGCCTGGCGTTCCTTATATTCACGGCGGACATATGCGCGTGGGCAGGCATACCGGAAATAGCCGGAATGAGCACATACAGCATCGGACAGATATTCTACTGCTTCGAAGGTTTCTTCTTTTTCCCTCTCGGATACTACCTGCACAAGTACAGCGATAAGACAGAGGGTTGGAGCACCTGGATGCTCATAACGATTGCAATAATCGGAGCCGCCTTATCTGTCTGGGAGGTCATCAACTTCACCCCCATTACCGGAGTGACGTACTCGAGTCTTTACTTTGGATCGGTCATCCTCGCAATCGCGTTCTTCATATTGACATTCCGCATACCCGAAGGAAGGCTCAGATGCAGGACCCTCGAATACCTTGGCAGGAACGCCCTGCCATGGATGTACGCATTCTACATGGCCATCATGTTCTTCATCAAATTTATCGTGATGGACAACATCGATGCTCCGCTGGAGATCCTTGATCTTCTAGGAATGATAATATCTGCGATTTTGGACATGATCCTAGCCTACGGAATGTTCAAACTAATGACTAGATTGTTCGGGAACAAGCTTGCCAGAAGTCCAGAATTCAACCCCGAATAAACAACAAAATGCCAATGTCCCAGACATTCAATTCTGACATAAGTATATCTACATGTTTAGACTACATGAACTCATGGGAGCGGCAAAGGATATTTTCACCAAATATCGCGAAATTATCATGTATGCGATAATGGGCTTTGCCACCACATTCGTATGTTGGGGCTCATACTTCCTCTTCACGGATATCCTCGATTTCGAGCTTAACGTCAGCAATATCCTGTCGTGGCTGGTAGCTGTTCTGTTCGCTTTCGTTGTGAACAAATGGTACGTCTTCGAAGCCAAATGCTTGGATTTCCGGACGGTGGCCACAGAACTGATTGCATTCATAGGCTCCAGAATATTCACTGGAATCATCGCATGGATCCTTTTCCCGGTGCTACTGTTCTTCGGGTTCGACACGTTCATAATCGATACCCCGGGATTCCTGGCCAAAGTCCTGACCAGTATAATTGAAATCGTCCTGAATTGGGTTCTCAGCAAATACGTTGTGTTCAGGAAGAAAAAGGTCGTAGAAGAAGAGTGAACACGCAATACTCCATTCTTTGATTTCAAAACTGACCTTATTTATATTATAATTGAATCGACCAGAACATGCGGATAGCAGCGGTCCTGATAGACAGATGTCAGAACAGGAAATGTAACCACGAATGCGAGAAATTCTGCCCACTCAACAGAACTGGTGTGGAATGCGTCACCTTTGGCGAGAGGGGAAAACCCATCATCTCCGAAGAGCTTTGCCAAGGCTGCGGTATCTGCGTGAACAAGTGTACCTTCGATGCCATCAAGATCATAGGTCTGGCCGATGAGCTGAAGGAACAGATGATACACCAGTACGGCGAGAACAGTTTCCGCCTATACAGGCTGCCTGTACCCAAAAAGGGACTGGTCACGGGTATCCTCGGACCTAACGGTATCGGAAAATCCACTGCTATCAAGATGCTTTCAGGAGTGGAGATCCCCAACCTCGGTAACTACGAGAACCCTCCGAGCAAGGAGGATGTGCTGAAGCACTTCGCAGGAACAGAGCTCCACGATTATCTGAAGAACGTTTACGAAGGCAAAGTAAAGACTGCCATCAAACCGCAGTACGTCGACCTTCTACCCAAAGCATCCAACGGTGTCGTCAGAGATCTCCTGTCAAAAGTGCAGGAGCGCATGACCTTGGAAGAGGCTGCCGAAACCTTCGATCTCACAGAGGTTCTGGACAGAGAACTTTCCAAGCTCTCCGGAGGAGAACTACAGCGTCTGGCGATGGCAGCGACCATGATGAAGGATGCTGATGTCTACTTCTTCGACGAACCCACATCCTATCTGGACATCTATCAGAGGGTCAAGATGGCGAGACTCATCAAGGCGCTCAGCTTGGAAAAGCAGGTCATGGTCATCGAGCACGACCTAGCTATCCTGGACTTCCTCGCGGACAACGTCAATGTCGTCTACGGTACAGAGGGAGCATACGGAGTATTCACTATGGCCAGACAGGTCAGGACCGCCATCAACGTATATCTCGACGGATACCTTCCCGAGGAGAACATCAGATTCAGGGACAGACCCATCGAATTCGAGGCCTCCCCTCCAAGAGCCGACTGGCAGACCGCTGACATAATTTCATTCAAGAACCTGAAGAAGGACTTCGGCGAATTCCAGCTGGACATAACCGGAGGAGCTGTGAAGATCGGAGAATCCGTTGGAATCGTAGGACCTAATGCCACAGGTAAGACCACGTTCGTCAAGATGCTCGCCGGTGCCATCGAACCTGACTCGGGAGACATGGACAACAAGGTCAAGGTCGCTTACAAGCCCCAGTACATATCTGCTGACTTCGACGGTACTGTTCAGGACCTCCTGTTCATGAAGTACTATGACACCGTCAATACCAGCTTCTTCAATGGCGAGGTATTGGAACCACTGGGCATCAAGCATCTGATGGACAAACAGGTCAAGAACCTGTCCGGAGGAGAGCTTCAGCGTGTAGCTATCACAATGTGTCTGGCCACCGAGGCAGATATGTACCTATTCGATGAGCCTTCAGCATATCTGGATTCCAACCAGAGGATGAACGCTGCAAAGACCATCAGGAGGATGATGGAAAAGACCGGACGCAGCGGAATGATCGTCGACCACGACATCTACTTCCTGGACATGGTCTCCGATTCCATGATGGTATTCGGCGGAGACCCGGGTCACCACGGTATAGGTGACGGCCCGTTCGACATGCGCGAAGGAATGAACAAATTCCTTGCGGCTGTGGACATAACATTCAGGAGGGACGCGGATTCTCACCGCCCCAGGATCAACAAGCCCGAGTCTAGACTGGACAGGGAACAGAAATCCAAGGGAGAATACTACTATTCCGACGCCCTTCAGCAGACAAATCAGTGATCGGAGGATTTGAGATGGGAAGAGCGGACACGCACCTGCATACGCAGTATTCGGGTTTCTCCAGACTTGGCGTCATGAAGTTCCCTGAATCGGTTATCTCGCCCGCCATGCAGGTCGATAAGGGCAGAAAGAACGGCATGGATGTCATCGCGATCACAGACCACGATGAGACCAGAGGCGCGTTCATCGCCCAGGAATACGCAAAGAAGTACGATGATATCGATGTCATCGTAGGTGAGGAGATAACCACTCACGACGGAGAGGTCATCGGATTGTTCCTGACAGAAAGGATACCTTACGACCTCCCCATCGAGGAGACCGTCGACATTATCCGCGAACAGGGAGGCATCGTGATCGCACCCCATCCGTTCAGCTATCATGTCTTCGGACTGAAGGAGCAGATCCTAACACTGGACATAGACGGTTTCGAGACCATCAACGGCGGACACCCCGACTCCTATTCCAACAAATTCGCAAAGCTCGTCATGGACAGGTACCCGGGGAGATGGGCCGAGATGTCCGGCTCAGATGCACATTCACTTTACACATCCGGATACAACTGGACCGAATTCGAGGGAACTACCGCAGAGGACTTCAGGAAATCCATCCTCAACAGGACAACCAAGGCAGCAGGAGTCCCTGCACCTGTACTCGGACAGGTCCAATGGAGTCTTGAGGTTGCCCTTGGCGGTGCCAAACTCATGAGGAAGGCCCTCTGCGGTAAATTGGAACCTGTAGAAGGGGATCACCTCATCGAGAAGATCCTTAGCGTCAACGACCTGAAGAAGGTCACCGGGATCATCGCGGCCTACGCTTATGCGACACCATGGATGTCCGGACTGGCCACTGTTCTGAGCACGGCATGGCTCGCAAAGGGTGCCAAGAAGATGAATGCCCAGATACCTCAGCGTCTCGAGGAAGTAGACCGCATCATCAAAGAGTACGATGCCAGCAAATCCTGATATCTACAAGATCGGGGTGAACATCCCCGCTGAATTCTTAGAAAGACTCATGGATTCCGTGAATGATGTCATGGAACCCATCTATCCGAACTACGACCGTACCTTCATGTACTGGCCTGTCAAGGGTACATGGAGGCCTCTCCCCGGGGCCAACCCATACAACGGGACTGTCGGGAAGATCGAGGTCGCCGACGAGATGAGGATAGAATTCGCTGTGAAGGAAAAGGATGTGAAGAAGGTCATCGAGACTATCGCCGAGGTTCACCCTTACGAGGAACCTGCGATCGATGTCATCCCGATGATCTCTTGGAGACGTCTCACTCCTTCGGACGCAGACTGAAGACACTATCGAAAGTCCTCTGCATCCTGTGGATCTTAAGACTCTGCTTACGGTAATTGAGCTCCTCTTCATCCATTATACCGATGGCAACGAACTCATCCAGAGCCTGTGTTGCACCTTCATAATCAGAATCGATGCCGACCATCGTGTCAATCAACCTGTTACGGCAATAGATGGTCTTGGGGAGAACCCCGCCATTATCCTCCAGGAACTCATCCTTGATAGATGGGAAGAGGTCCAGATTCTTGCAGCACTGGTCCTTGAGCTCATCGTACTTCTCTGCTCCGAACAGACCGTCGATGTAGGCCTCGGTGACCTTGAACCTATCGTAATCGGACAGGTCCTGAGAAAGTGCATACTCTCCGGCCAGGACTGACAGCCCATAGTTCGCATCGTTGCTGGAGCGGATCATGAGATCTACCAGGAAACCTTGCTTGGATGTCGTGTCGATACAGTTGAGGTACCTCTTCACCTTGACCTTGTTCATATCGTTGAGCGAATCGTACCACTCTACCAATCCAACAGCGGAAATCTCCGCAGGCATTTCCTGACTCATGTCCAACGTATCAGCGGTCGTTGTTTAAAAGTCCGTCGATGGTGATGACTCTGGGCGGGTTGTGTAGATGAGGGGTCATCAACGAATCAGAGGTCCACTTCAGATGCTTCTGGAAATCCTCGCATCTGTTGAAACAGTTCCTATCGCAGTATCTACAGAACAATTCGGTACAAGGAGCCGCGGTAACGGATACTTCGACCTCCTCTCCGAACTTCCACTTGATAGCCTCCTCGATCTGGACCTCTTCCTCATAGGACTCGTATACATGAAGATCCTTCGGAAGAACGACGTGCATGTCCACGAACAATCCGTGGCCGTACTTGATGAGCCTGACCTTGTAGATGTCAATCCAATCGTCGTGCCTGTACTCGTTAAGGAGGGCAGCGATCTGTTCCATGATCTCTTCGTCATTCCTATCCATGGAATCATCGATACTCTGCTTGATGACATGGATTCCGGTGTATCCTATGATTATTCCGAAGATGATCGCAATGGAGGAATCAAGCCATGCTGCATCGTAACCTAGCGCCAAAGCGGCATAGACCACCAAAAGTCCGACGATGATTCCGACGGACGAGTACGTATCGGAACAAAGATGCTTTCCGCTTGCGACCAATGCCGGGGAACGTGTCTTCTTTCCCTTCCTTATCGCTGCCTTTCCTACCAGATAATTGACCAAAGCTGCTGCCGCGACGATCACTAGACCGATATCCAACTGTCTGATCTCACCCGGGTTCAAGAAAGAGAGCACCGATTCATAGATGATCAGTCCGCCGGCGACAAGGATCATACTGCCTTCTATGATGGCAGAGATATTCTCGATCTTTCCGTGTCCGAAAGGATGTGATTTATCCGCAGGCTGTGCGGAAAGATATAGCGCATACAGACCGACAAAAGCGGCTACGACATTGACGATGGATTCCAATGCATCCGTTAGGATGGCCATGGAGCCTGTGAGGTAGAATGCCACGAACTTTATCGCCATCAGAGAGAACCCGACAACTGCGATAATTTTCTGAAAATCGAAGTTGCTCTTAGCCGCTTCATCCATATGAGCAAAAGTAGTGCAAGTCAGTATAAATTGATTGTTTTCAAGTAATCATATTTAAAATTTTTTAGGCGTTCCTCTAAATGCAGAGGTTATCGCTCCGATGATGCACATCACAAGACATACCGTCATAGATAGGGTCATCGCGTCAAGGAACAGACCATAGGTCTCTGGACTGAGGTTGTCCGTGGAACCCATGGTGACTGTGATTATTGTCATAGCGACCCCCATGCTGACCATCATTCCCACCTGCCTCATGAAGGAAACCATTCCGGATGCTTCTCCAGTTAGCTCCCTGGGTACCGAGGACATTATGATCGTCGTGTTAGGTGCCGAGAACATAGCAAAACCCAACCCTCCTATGATCATGGAGACTATCACCATGTAGAGTGGGGTATCAAGATCGTAAGTCGTGTATGTAAATAGACAAACAGCGCACAGCACCATTCCGACTGTCGGCAGGATCGTCTTGTTCTCAAGCTTATCCGTGAGCTTACCGAACGGTGCCGTGGTCAAGCACTGAACTAGTGGCTGTGTGACCATGACCAACCCAGCTTCCGTAGCTGTGAGGTTCCCGATGCTCTGCAGATAAAGGGCAAGGAAGAACGATATGGAATAGGATGCGGCATAGCTCATGAACGCTGCTATGCATGATCCTGAGAAGGTCCAATCTTTGAAGAGATTCATGTTCAGCAGGTGATGCTCGCTGCTGATCTGATTCCTGACAAATATTACTGCAAACACTATTCCCACAGCCAGCGACACGATGGCCCAGGTGTTGGGGAGATTCATGACCCCTGCCATGGAGAGCAATATCGCCACACCGTAGATTATTGATCCCTTGGTATCGAAGATGCCGTCGGGGTCCGGCATTATGTCGCCCTTGAATCCCCTTGTTATCAAAAGGGATGATATCGCTGCAAGAGGCACGGTCAGAAGGAACAGTAGCCTCCATCCGATAAGATCGTTCAATGCCCCTCCGATCACAGGACCGAGTGACAGCCCCATGTAGATGAACATCGTGTTGTATCCCAGGACCGTTCCCCTTCTGTTCTTCGGGGTGACATCGGTCAGCATCGAGATGCTGACAGTGGCCAAGGATGCCGCTCCCATTCCGATTATACCTCTGCCTAACACTACAAACCAGAAGTTGGGTGCGATGCATGCGACAACACAGCCGATGACCACTATCATCAGACCTATCACGAACATCCTTTTCTTCCCGATGATATCCCCTAGTTTGGCGAAGGGCACCATGAAAAGAACGGATGCGAGAAGGAATGCCGAGTTCACATAAGCGAGATCGTGGGAACCGACATCGAAATCCTCTCCGATGTTCACAAGGGAGAGGTTCATCATGGTACTCAGAAGTGGGGCGATGAAGCCCGAGATATAGCATGCCAGCACAACGGCCTTCACCTCCTTCTCCGAGTATTCCATGACACCCCATATATCGTAGTGTTTTTCAATTTACCTATATAATTGAAATAGAGCATCGCCGATTTTGGTGGCATGGCAGTCTTCAACGACATCATCGAAACTATTGGCGAGACCCCCATAGTCCGTCTGAACAAGCTCCCTTCCAACGGTTCAAGGGTCTATGTGAAGATAGAGAGGGGCAACCCAGGGGGATCCATCAAGGACCGTGCCGTTCTTTCGATGATAGAGGATGCTGAGGCCAGAGGTATTCTGAAAGAGGGCGGGACCATCGTAGAGCCCACCTCAGGGAACACCGGTATCGCAATAGCGATGATCGCTGCCGTACGTGGATACAAGGCTGTCATAGTCATGCCTGATTCCATGTCGTTAGAGCGCAGACAGGCCATCAGTGCATACGGGGCCGAGATAGTTCTTACCCCTGGAGCAGGGGGCATGGGCGCAGCTGTGGAGAAAGCCAACGAGATCGCCAAAGAGACCGGTGGATGGGTATGCGGACAGTTCGATAACCCTATGAACGCGGTCGCCCACCGTGTTGGTACGGGAAAGGAGATACTGCGTGACCTTCCCGACGTGGATTATGTGTTCGCCGGATTCGGTACGGCCGGTACCACATGCGGACTAGCCATGGCCTTCAAGGATGCGGGTTCCAAGGCCCAGGTTATCGGTGTCGAACCTGCTGAGAGTCCTTTGGTCACAGAAGGCAAAGCAGGGGCACACAAGATTCAAGGGATCGGAGCGAACTTCGTCCCGAAGATCTTCGACAGAGAATTGCTGGCGGATGTTGTGACTGTCAAGGGCGACGACGCTATCAGAACCACCGTAGATATGGCCCGTAAAGAGGGTATATTCTGCGGAATCTCATCGGGAGCAGCAGTATACGCCGCACTCAAGATGGCCGAGAAGGAACCGGACAAGGTCATTCTCGCTATCCTGCCCGACGGCGGAGAGAAATACATGAGCACCGGGATCTTCGATTGAGATCACTGACCGATGTTCTTGGGATTGATCAGCTTGCTGATGACCGCTTCCTTGACGAACGGGTTATAATCATCGAGATCGGGCTTCTCATCCATGATCTTCTTGATGGATTCAGCCACATGACCGAATATAGCTTTGTAGGCCTTACAGGACTGCCCTCCGTTCTCCTGCAGACCGTTCTCATAGAAGGCATCCACACTGCAGCCTCCGTTGCAATAGATGAATATATCGCAGGTACTGCACTTCTCGCGCCTCATTATGGAACCGATGAGGATGTTCCTGAAACCGTCCGATTTGAAAGCATCAGCAATGGTCTCAATATCATCTATGTTCCCCAGATAGAAGTCCTTGGGGCATGCCTTGGCGCATGGGTAGAGAGAACCGTCGGGATACATGCACAGCCATTTGGTCAGGCATGATGTGTGGGCACAGTCCGAGGGGACCGGTTCACCCATGTAATGCTGGATGTACTGGTAGAAGGGCATCAGCGGGACCCTGGCAGTCTTGTCAAACAACCACTGGTCGTATGCCTCGATGCTTCCCTTTATGAACTCGTCCGTATCGGGAACGTAGCACTTTCCGCATCCAGCTCCGATGACTGGCGATAACGATACTGCGATGTCCCTGTCCCTGAAGTACTCGTAAATCTCCTTCTGCCTGAGGGCCGCGTCCTTGGAGATGGTGGCCCCTACCGAATACTTGTTGTCCTTGGCAGACAGCGTCTTCAGGGTCTTCTCCACGTCCTCCTCTCTCAGGATACTGTTGCAGGGACCCTCATACGAGACACCGACATTGATCTTCTTCTCCCTGCAGTAGGCCATCAGCCTCTTGTTGAGGAGCGTCCCATTCGTGTTGATGGTGTTCCCGTACCTCATGGAATCCTTCCCGAAGTACTTCTCCTCCATTGCGATGACCTGCTTGTAGAAGGACATCGGGAGCGTGAGGGGCTCTCCGCCATGCCAGATGAACCAAGCTGTCTGATATTCCTCCGAGGCCATCCTGATGAGCTTCTCCACCCTTTCCAGGGAGATCTCGCCCTTTACCCTCTCCTCCGGCGTATGATAGCAGTGCTTGCAGTCGATATTGCAGAAAAGAGTGGGTTTGATAACGATGGTGATGTGAGGATTCATGTTAAGAAGAAACCGTCACGGACGATGCACCGTGACGGTGGTGAATGTTAGATCAGAAGGGCCAGAAAGGCCATGCGCCAAAGAAACCGTCAGTGGCGTAACAGCAGCACGCTACAAGAACTACGACGGTACCGATAAGGCAGAGGTGCCATCCCCATGAGTTGCAGTATCCAGCGTCATTACAGCAGCAGTAGTCGCATCCGGAGAGTTCGGAGTGCTCATCGTCGGCGTGCTTGTCGAAACGCTCGGCGTGGTCGTTATCCTGGGGAAGTCCCTCCATGGAGAATGCGATGAACGCGTTGGGGGACTGACTCTCGTACATTGCTGTCAATTTTTCGATGGATTCTGCATCGTAGGCCATGAAATTCACCTTATCAGTAGTTGGCTGATATGTTGGCGTAGAATTTGCCTATATATAATAGTAAGGAACACGCAGGTCTTAACAGTACTGGACATCACTTTTTAACGTTGGTATTCGATGGAGGTTTATGCTCGGATATACCCTTCCGTACTACAACAGGTTGTCCCCTGCGGACAACAGGGTTTACCGGAGGTACTACTGCGAGAGCTGCCATCAGCTCAAGGAAGGGTTCGGGCTGAGGAGCACTCTGACCGTCAACTACGACATGACGTTCAACACGATACTCCTTAACGGCATTGCAGGGGATGTCCTTAATTTCGAGGGTACGCATAGGAGGTTGTGTTTCCTCGATAAGCCTAAAGCGGACTCAGATCTCTTGAGAAGGATGGCCGCTTACACGCTCATCCTGACCAAATGGGAGCTCCACGATGACGAGACCGACAAGCCTTCCATCAAGTCCAAGACCGCCTCGGCGATGCTGAGAAGCGCAGTGGACAAGGCCGTTGAGGCCTATCCGGAATACGACAGGATGGTAGGCGAGGGATTCGCCAGACTCCATGAAATGGAACTAGAGGGCTGCAAGGATGCGGTTCTGATGGGAAGGACCTTCGGAGAAGGCCTCATAGGTGCCCTGAGGGACATCGCCGGAGAACATGCGAGCGATGATCTGGACAACGTATTCAGACAGCTGGGCACCGTCGTTTACCTGATGGATGCGATAGATGATCTCGACGAGGATTTCAAGGAAGGCACCTACAACCCTCTGCTCCCTGACGAGGGCTACGTCAATTCCAGCGATTTCAGGCTCAAGAACGTGTATTCTTTGACATCCATGCTCAACGAGCAGATAGGCTCACTTCAGGGATCCTATGCGAAAGTCAGACCTCAGCTGCGTGCGGGACAGGGCATATGCGACAACATAGTCTATCTGGGCATCCCCGATTCGGCCAAGAAGGTGATGATGGGTAGCTCGACTGCGAGGACCAGCGTAACCAACGTGCTGTCCAATCGCAAACAGCGCATGTCAGAGGGCACCTGAGGGATCGTACTCGCTGCAAACATCCAGTTCATACTTCTCTTCGCCGGTCCTTGAGCACACGGCACCGTCGTACATGGAACAATTCTCACAGCAACCTGGGCGATACCTGCCGCAACTGGATTCCGGCTCTGTGTTCCTGACCTCAATGATGCACACCCATAGGTCACCCTTATGGTTGCAGAACCTGCATGTCTTGCATTTGCGGTACGCCTCGTTGGTCATCGTTCAGCATATAACCATGATGCACATTATCCTTTCGCAGACATGAGCGAGATATCGGATTCCATCGAGCAGGACCTTCGTTCACTTGACGAGATACTCAAGGAACTCAACAAGGAGGCGGCCAACCACAAGGCCGAGAGGGATAAATTCCACCAGCAGGCCGACATACTGGCTGAGAAACGCGACAAGCTCCAGGCCAAGGCCAGGAAGCTCTCGGACGAAGGGAGGGCGCTGAAGGCGCAGAGGGATGATTACAACCTCACCGCATCGGAGATGAGACAGAAACGCGACGAATGGAACGACAAGGCTAAGACCATGCGTGAGCGCGGAGGCCTCGGTGACATAAACGGTGCGAAACAGATGGCAGACACCTATCATCAGAAGATGGTCAAGGCCAACACCAGTGGTCAATTGGTCCATGAGAAGATGCATCAGCTGTTCGATGAGGCAGATAAGCTCAGACAGGAAGCCCAGGTATGCCACGAACAATATCTGGACTGCAAGAAGGCAGCCGACCTGGAGCACGAGAAATACATCCAGGTAGTGAAGAGGATCAACAGCGTGAAGGACAACCTTCCCGATTGATCAAAGGATCTCGATTCCTAGGCCGACCATGATGTCCAATGATTCTTCGGCCAATTCGGAGTTCCTGCTTGCCACACAGTTCTGACGGATTATGACCAAGGCACTTGGGTTCGCCGTCCTAGCCACAACAGCATTGGCCAGAACATCTACGTTGGTCTCAACGCCACACAGCTCGATTTCGTCATAGAGCCTCAGCTTCTTCATCAGCTCATCCGATCCCGGTGAGGACTTGCGGATGATGTAACCCTTGGACTTGTAATCCCCTACCTGGCCGTACAGATCCACTCCGGGTGTGCCCCTTATGCAATACTTGGATGCGTCTCTGATATCGGCTGAAGGCAGGACATTGTCACCGAAAGAATCGACAACGAAGTACACATCCCCCCTCATCTTAATCGTATCCTCTATACGCTTACAGATGTTCTTCTCGATCATTGGGATGAATTTACCACCCATGGGGCCCGTGACATGGTCATTCTGATAATCTACGACAACCAGCGCCTTCATGCGTAAGTAAATTGAGAAATCCGTATAAATTATTATAATGCCGATGTTAAATATGTTCTTAAACGGTTGGATGCTATTGACTATTTACGATTCCCCGGATAGGATGCGTGCCTAAGGTATGGAGCCCATTGTCATCGGTTATATCGTAGCCATAATTCTCTTGATCTGCCTGTCGGCCTTCTTCTCGATGTCAGAGACCGCTTTCACCAGCGTCAGTGAGATCAAACTCAAGAAGATGGCCAATGAAGGAAATCGCAAGGCCGAGAGGGCTTTGAAGATCATCGAGGACTACGACAGATTCCTGACGACCATCCTGATAGGGAACAACCTAGTCAACATCGCGGCCACCTCTATAGCGACCACGATGTTCGCCATACTTCTTGGTGCAGAGACTGGAGCCTTGGTCTCAACGGTCATCATGACCCTATTACTGCTGACATTCAGTGAGATAACTCCCAAATCTCTGGCGAAGAAACAGCCTGAGAAGATATGTATCCACATATGCACAGCGATCAGTTGGATCGTATTCATCTTCAGACCCCTGTCCTGGCTGTTCACGAAACTCACCGACCTCATCGGAAGCAACAACGAACCGGCCATAACCGAGGATGAACTAGAGGTCATGATCGACGAGATCCAATCCGACGGAGTCCTGGAGAAGAGCGAAAGCGAACTTATCAAGAACGCCATGAGGCTGGATGACATCAAGGTCTCCGAGGTATATGTCCACCGCGTGGATATCGCGGCCATCGAAATCGATGAGGATGTGGATGCACTCGGCGAGATGTTCGTCAAGACCGGCTTCTCAAGAGTCCCCGTGTATGACGACACCATTGACAACATAGTCGGAGTGGTCTACTCCAAGACCTACTTCACGAACAAGGCCCTTGGGGTCAAGTTCACAATCCACGATATCCTCATGCCCGTGAAGTACATCCCTGAAACGGTCTCCGTGGCGGATGCTCTCAGCGAGATGCAGAAATCAAAGATCCATCTGGCAGTGGTCCTGGATTCCTATGGAGGGACCAGAGGGATCATCACAC
>Ga0310786_10002643_pt1 | contig 27050 bp, 23 predicted proteins | sample AusTroGonzalo_MG_FD_203881 | JGI IMG/M metagenome (GOLD analysis project Ga0310786, IMG submission 203881) | Bovine rumen microbial communities from tropical cattle in Woodstock, Queensland, Australia - Gonzalo_03 (v2) (version 2) | ecosystem: Host-associated > Mammals > Digestive system >...
ATTCATTCAAATATGAATCAGCAGATTGAGCCGGCCCAATACAAACCGATTCATCCGCCAATCTTACATGCATTGCATCACGATCCGCGGTCGAATATACCGCGACCGTTCGTATTCCCATATCGCGACATGCACGAATCACACGCAGTGCAATTTCGCCACGATTCGCGATTAAAACTTTATGTATCTGTGGCATATTATTGAACCTGTTCAATTACAATCATTGGTGTATCAAATTCCACAGCGGCACCATCAGTCACCAAAATTTCTTTGACCACACCATCAACATCAGATTTTATTGGATTAAATGTTTTCATAGCCTCTACCAAAGCGACAGTATCACCAACTTTGACACTATCCCCAACATTTACAAATGGCTTAGCCCCGGGTTCAGGTGCCAAATACGCAACCCCAACCATTGGTGATTTCAAAGCATGACCAGATATAGCATTTTCTTTGTCACCATGTTGTTGAACAGCAAATCCAATTGGAGCCGCTGCGACAGCCTGTTGTTTTGATAAATGTATATGTTTACGATATAACCCCAACAATAATTGACGTTCCAAATCTAATTCGGTTATGCCCATTTCATCCATAAGTTTGGACATATTTTCAACCGTTGCACGGAAAGATGTCATAATTATAAATCCTTTTGTTTTTACACTGTTATATAAATTCTACCATAATGTTTTATTATGTCAAGGAACGGGATCATAACCGCAACCACCCCCCGGGCGACAGCGGCAAATTCTGCGTATTCCCATAATCGTTCCATGGCACAAGCCATATTTTTCAATTGCTTGACGAGTATATTCACTGCAAGTTGGCGTAAATCTGCATACTGCGCGTCCACCAGTAAATGGCGAAATACAGATTTGATACAACCGCACCAGGCCACACCCAACCCGGACAGAAAAGCTTTTATTGGATTTTTGGTTCATATTTTTCATATATTTTTGAAATCTTAGTGATGGCTTTTTCCATCAAATCACGGCCCATATCGCGCGAACAATTCAAAACTTCGTCATCTGCGATGAAAACATAGTCAAATTCAGGCATCATTAAATCTTCATTGTACGCAATCCAATCCCGCAAAAGACGTTTAGCCCGATTACGCGCGGTTGCCAATTTAAACAATCGTTTAGAAGTGACAATACCGTATCTGGGGCTGTCTTGGTATTTTGCAGGACGCGCCTTGACGCTGAAACAGGAATTTTTTACAAAAAATCCATTTCGCGGGCTTAAAAAATCAGCATGACTGCGTATAGTTTTTCGTTTCATACCGCTAATGATAGCAGAATATATCGAAAAGCAAACAAAAAATCAAAATTTGGTCCCAGCACTTGATTTTTTCAAGACCTGTTTTATAATGCGAAAAACGAAAGCCAAAGGGATGTATATATGTATAATTGGTTATTGAAATTTTTCTCGACAGATATGGCCATTGATTTGGGGACTGCGAACACCTTGATTTATGTCAAAGGACGCGGTGTTGTGTTGAATGAACCTTCGGTCGTGGCGGTCGCAGAAAACAGATTATTGGGACGCAAAGAAATCTTGGCTGTGGGTGCCGAAGCGAAACAAATGTTTGGTCGAACACCGGGAACTATTTCTGCTGTGCGTCCGTTGCGTGATGGTGTTATTGCTGACTTTGAAGTCGCAGAGGAAATGATTAAATACTTCATTCGCAAAGTGAACCAGAAAAATCCATTGGCTGCACCATTGATTATTATTTGTGTGCCATCTTGTGCGACCCAGGTGGAACGTCGTGCTATACAAGAGGCCGCAGATGCCGCTGGTGCGCGTAAAGTGTATATCGTCGAAGAATCAACTGCCGCTGCTATTGGTGCAGGGTTGCCTGTTGATAAACCTTTGGGTTCAATGGTGTTGGACATTGGTGGTGGAACAACCGAAGTCGCAGTTATGTCTTTGGGTGGAATTGTGTATTCGAACGCAGTCCGCACTGCTGGGGATCAGATGGACGAAGACATTATTGAATACGTTCGCAAAAATAAAAATTTATTGATTGGTGAAAACACAGCCGAAGAAATCAAAAAGAAAATCGGCACAGCTATTATGCCAAAGGACAAAGATAACGAATTGACTATGAAAATTAAAGGGCGCGATTTGCTTTCTGGAACACCACGCGAAACGGTTGTGACAGAATCTCAGATTGCGACCGCATTATCACAAACGGTGACCAAAATTGTGAACACGGTTCATTTGGCATTGGAATCAACACCACCTGAATTGTCGGCCGATATCGCAGATTTAGGTATCGCTATGACTGGGGGTGGTTCGCTTTTGCGTGGGCTGGATGCTGCAATTCGTGCAGCGACAGGATTACCTGCGTTTTTGGTTGATAACCCGATGGCATGTGTTGCATTGGGCAGTGGTAAAATGTTGTCTGATATCGACAAAAGCAAACACATCTTACAAACAATGTATTAAAGATACAAAATTCATTTTTTTCTCTCAAAAAGGCCGGCAAATACCGGCCGTTTTTTATTCTTGCGTTATACATATAAAAACTGATAAAATCAAAGGGTCAAAAGGTGTTCTTTTGACGGGGTCTAGAAACCCTTTGTAACTTCGTCCGCATAGACATTAAAAACTCCAACTAACTTGGTTGGAGGGCCGTGTAATAATATCATCCGATAAAATAGCGGCACAATTTAAGTTACAATTGTTTCTGGCCTCCAACCACCTGAATTTTCTGGTGGTTTTGTTTTAAATTCCCCGCACGGGAAAAAACAGAGAGGGAACCATGTTTCGTGTGTTGTTGATTGCATTATTATTCGCAATGCCCGTGTTTGCGGATAATGTTTTCATGAACAACACAACATCCGAAACAAATATGTGCGTTGTATCCGTCACCGGTCAAAGCCAATCAAATTCAGCAGCACTTCCCACCGCCACTTGGTCACCCGTAACATATAATTGCGCAGCGGGAACATATTTACCAGCCGATGGCGTTGCATGTGCAACATGCCCCGCCGGATATTATTGCGATGGTGGTGATTATGAATACAATGAATTAAATGCAACTGGTTTGAATGCGTGCCCCAGTGCACGCCCATCATCACACGCGGGGGCAACATCACAAAATGCGTGTTATACACCATGTCCATCTGATAAGATTGATGCAGGTTTGGACGGAACAAATTGTCAAACACCAAAATTCACAGTCACTACGACAAATTTATCAGCAAATACTGAATTTAAATTTTATATGTCCGCATCGGGAACATTTTATATTGATTGCGGTGATGGCGGAACTTTAAGTGGCACCGGCGTCACAAACCAAACCATTACACGCACAACAACAACCGAAGATTTATACACTTGCACATACACAACAGCTGGCACAAAAACCATAAGATTCAGCGGAACTGCAACGGGGTATAGTACCACAGTTGGTGAAGCGTGGACTGTCGCGGCAATTAGGTTTGGTGGCAGCTCTGACGTAACACCGACTTTGATTGCTGCCATTAATGGTTCATTGGGACAAATATTTCCATCTTTTGCCTCTTACAATACTCCGCGGTTTAGTTATACTTTTCGAGATGCGTCAAACATAACATCGATTCCGGAAAATTTATTTAGTGGAATAAATCATATTAACAGGTTTATGTTTTTCGATACTTTTCGAAATGCGTCAAACATAACATCAATTCCAGAAAATTTGTTTTGGGGTTTTTCTGGTATTACCGATCATTTGTTTTTTGCTACATTTGCTGGATGTACATCTTTGACATCTATTCCAGCAAAGCTTTTTAAAAATATTTCAGGGTCAAGCAATGATGTTTTTGTCGCGGTTTTTTCGGAATGTACCAGCTTAACATCAATTCCAGGGGAATTGTTTAGCGGTATTAGTGGTGGTAGCAATTTTATGTTTTCTGGTGCTTTTCAAGGTTGCACATCGTTAACATCAATTCCAGACGGATTGTTTAAAGGTATAACGAACTCAGCACGTTCTATGTTTTCTGGTGCATTTACGGGTTGTACAAGATTATCTGGGTATATACCACCATCTTTGTTTGCTGGTTTAATCGCAAACGGTTCGCCATATAATACAGAGGAAACTGGATATTATAGAATGATGGATAGCATATTTTATAACACTGGTTCATTGGCAACAACCTGTCCGTCCGGTATGACACAATATATCACTGGATACGAAGATTATTGGTCGGGACATGTTTCATGTGTTGATGCGAATTTGACATGCAGTGCCGGGAATTATTTACCCGCGCATGGATATGAATGTGTTGCGTGCCCCGCCGGGTCATATTGCGTGGGTGGACAATATACATACAACGCAACAACTGACCAGGGTATAAATGCATGCGCTGCGAATTATACATCGCCCACAGGCGCCAGTTCGTGCAGTCCCGCAATATATAATATAAATTACGTCCTGAACGGCGGAAATTCACTACCATCCGGGTTTACTCAATTGGAATATTTAGAAGCAACAGATACACAGTATATTGATACAGGAATCGCGCCGACAAATAACACTGGATTTGTAATAGATTTCCAATATACAAATTCAATGGATAGAGAACAAATTATAATCGGATCATTTGACCCAAATTTCCTTATTGATCGTTATAATGGTAATTTTGCATATGCTTACAGAGGATATCAAGGGCTTGATGAGAGCTTTCAGATGTCTGCTGATGCACTTGTTGCACGAACAAAAATGGAATTAAATTGGAAAAATGACGGTATGTTCCGCTTTGGTGATATTGTACGCCAGATACCAGCGAACACATTTTCAAATTCAAGACCTATGCGTATTTTCGATTGTAACGGTCTTAGCAGGGATGGTTATGGAATAATATCAGCTCGTGTATTCAATGTTAAAATTAGTAATAATACAACCATAGTTCGCAATATGATTCCTGCGCGGCGCGATAGCGACGGTGAATTGGGTATGTATGATATGGTGTCGGGGAATTTCTTTACTAATTCTGGAACGGGAACATTTACCGCAGGCCCGGACACAACTGTTATGCCGACGAATACATACACATACGGCACAGGTTTGACAGAAAACATAGTTCCAATTCGTGCGCACAGCACTTTTGTCGGATGGTGCGATAATGCCGCATTAACGTCGAATTGTGCAACACCAAAAACAATTGGAACGACCGCAACGGGTGACAAAACTTTTTACGCAAAATATTTGTGCGATACTGGATACAGCACCAATGTATCAAATACTGCATGCAATGCGAACACTATCACCGTTAATTGGGACGATGGTAATGGCGGATATATTTCAAATACTTGTACATACGGTGGTGATTTAACCACACCGTCAACAGCCCCAACCAAACGTGGACACATATTTACTGGTTGGAGTTTCAATTTGAATTAAAACCTCCCCCGTCCGTCTACGCTATGGCTACGCCGCGACACCACCCTCCAAAGGGGGAATTTATTCAACCCCCACCACCACTACGTGGTCCCCAGCCCCAGGGGGCTGGAATAAAAATATCGTGTTTTTATTTGCAAATCCAAAATTTATTGCTATAATGCACCTGTTTTGGGTGGTTAGCTCAGTTGGTTAGAGCGTTACGTTGACATCGTAAAGGTCGTTGGTTCGAGTCCAATACCACCCACCACTAAAAAAAAACAGAAGACAGATGAAACGAATGCAAATTTAATTTTATTAAAAAACTAAACGGGATTCTTTGGACGCCCCGTTTGCGTCCATTTTTTATAAAAAGATATAAACAAAATTAAGGATAAATCAAAATGGGACAAAAATATTTAGTTACTTCTGCACTGCCATATGTAAATAATCAATTACATATTGGTCATTTAATCGGGTGTCTGTTACCTTCCGACGTATATGCCAGATTTTGTCGTGCAATGGGTCGCGATGTGCTTTACATTTGCGGAACCGATGAACACGGAACAACATCTGAAATCGGCGCAGAAAAAGAGGGTATTTCAATTGAAGATTATGTGAATAAATATCGCGAAATTCAAATATCTGGTATAAAAAATTTTAATATGTCCTTTGATTTATATGGTCGGACCCATACAGAAAAGCATGAAAAATTGATTCATGAATTGTTTTCACGTTTAGATTCAATGGGTATGATTGTTGAAAAATCGTCAAAACAACCGTATTCTGTAAACGAAAAAAAATTCTTGGCCGATCGTTATGTTATCGGAACGTGTCCAAAATGCGGATATGAACGTGCATATGGTAACGAATGCGATAAATGTTGTGCGTCCCTTAACCCAGATGAATTGATTAACCCGCACAGTGCAACCGATCCGAATTCACCGGTTGAAATGCGTGAAACAAAACATTTGTATTTCAAATTAAGTGCAATGCAGGATAAATTACGCGAATGGGTTAATTCAAGAAAAGGCTGGCCAAAAACCGCAATCACAATTGCTAACAAATGGTTGGATGAAGGATTACGCGACAACCCAATTACACGTGATTTGAAATGGGGAATTCCTGTGAATAAACCGGGGTATGAAAACAAAGTTTTCTATGTTTGGTTTGACGCACCATGGGGTTATGTTTCTATTTCACAAATGGCCACCGAAAATTGGGCAGATTGGTGGAAAAACCCAGACTGCCATTACACAGAATTTATGGGCAAAGATAACGTATCATTTCATTCTGTATTTTTCCCAGCACAAGAATTGGCAATGGATGATGGATGGAAAACAGTTGATACATTAAAAGGCTTCAATTTCTTGAACTTTAATGGTGCAAAAATATCTAAATCAACCGGGAATGGCATATTCCTTGATGAAGCATTATCGGTTGCACCATCTGATTGTTGGAGGTATGCATTATTGGCATCTGCACCAGAAACCGACGATACAGATTTCACCATGACGCGTTTCGTTGAAATCGTGAACAAAGATTTAAATGGTCTGTTGGGAAATTTTGTTTCACGCGTTTGTAAATTAAGTGCAAAAAATTTTGGCGATGTTGTACCAGATGGCAATGGTGTTGATTCAGAGCTGGAAACAAAAATTAACGCAAAAATTGATGAATTAACAACCGCACTTGATGCCTGTGAATTCAGAAAATCAATTGCTGCGTTACGTGAAATTTATGCAATTGCCAATGAATACATGACAATAAAAGAACCGTGGGCTTTGGTGAAAAATGGCGATATGACCGGCGCGGCCGCTGCATTAAACGAATGTTTTCAATTGATTGATTTGTTTGCGCGCGTATCTGCACCGTTTATCCCAGACGCAGCTGAAAAAATTCAGAATATATTCGAAACAAAACATGATTTATCATGGCCAACAAAATATGAACACAGAATCGCAAATGGCGAAAAATTCACTGTGCCTGAAAATTTATTCAATCGTCTTGAATTAAATGCTGAATAATTATGTCCGATAAAATAAAATTGGTTTTGATGTCTTGTTGTGCGCCATGTTCTTGTGGCGCAATTAAGCAAATTGCAAACGGCGAAATCGCTGAACTTGACGATTTTGTCGTCATGTTTTTTAATCCTAATATTTATCCGGACACTGAATATCAAAAACGTCTGTCAGAGCAAATAAAATACTGTGAAAAATTGGGCGTAAAATATATCGTTGGCGATTATGACCATGATGCATGGCGCGCACATATTGCGGGCCTTGAAAACGAACCAGAACGTGGTGCGCGGTGCAGTAAATGTTTTGCGTATCGTTTTTGCTTTGCACGCGATTGGGCGATTAAAAACGGATTTAATGCGATTGCGTCTGTATTTGGCGTGTCAAAGCACAAAGACCAATCTCAGGTTGATACCGCAGGTGTAAAATCATGCGGAGAAATAAAATATCTGCCAATTAAATGGAATGAAGATTTGCGTCAAAAAATAAATCGCGAGACTGATTTTTATCGCCAGAATTATTGTGGCTGTGAATTTTCAATACGCAAGAATTCGTTGAAATAATTTGATTTTTGGCTTTTTTTTTCTATAATGATGGTATATGTAAAAAGGAATGTATAATGAAACAAAAAATTGTATATAAATATGATTTTTCAAATCCATTTCATCAAATTGGTACGGTTTTGACGCTTGAAGAATTGCAAAATTTTACCCAGTTGCAAACTATTCACGACCAGCCGTGTAAAATGCTTGTATCCAGTGTACTGCAAACCATAGACCCATCTCGCCAAGCCGACAAGAAAAAGATTTTCAGTTTGGAACTTCAAAAAGACCCAACGATTATTGGCGAAACGACACTTGAAACTATACCTCTTTGGATTGTTGATAGATTATTGTTTTCAAAAGATATCCCGGATATTCTCAGGCAAAAATACGGTCAAACATACAATTTCGACAAACTGGTATTGGATGAAAATTTGCCAATACGGGCATTTGATAGACTTAAACACAACAGTATTGGATTGGTTGACCCAAAAACAGGTCGCGGAAGCGATAATAGTTGGCACACTGTTTATTGCGAACAATTCCAGCATGGCGACATCGTTGTAAATAAATTACTTTGTCAAATTTGGGACGCCAAAGAAAATACTCCAACACCAACCGTATTGAATAAATTGTTCGAAAACGATTACGGTTTGCTTGGAATAGAACGGTAAAGGTGTTTATTATGTCATCTATATTTATTTTCCCAGGCCAGGGTTCGCAAAGTGTTGGTATGGGGCACGAATTATACGAAAACAACCCAGATGCACGCGCTGTGTTTGACGAAGTTGATGATGCGTTAAATGAAAAATTGTCGGATATAATTTTTAACGGCACTATGGAAGATTTGACTTTGACCCGTAATGTTCAGCCGGCAATTATGGCGGTATCTATCGCAATGTTACGCGCATCAAAAAAACCAATAACAGAATATGTCGCGGGACATTCGCTGGGTGAATATACCGCGCTTTGTGCAGCAGGTGCGTTGTCTTTGCGTGATACAGCAAAATTGTTACGTTTGCGTGGTGACGCTATGCAGCGCGCTGTACCAGTTGGGGCGGGGTTAACAGCTGTTATTTTAGGGCTGGATATTGATGTGGTTCGTGATATTTGTAACAAAACAGATTGCGATATCGCAAATGATAACACACCGGGTCAGGTTGTAATTTCTGGCGCACGTGATATTGTTGAAAAAACCATGGATTTAGCACGCGAAGCTGGTGCAAAACGCGCGATGCCACTTGCGCTGTCTGTGCCGGTGCATTGTCGGATTCAGCAGGCGGCAGCAGATGAAATGCGCGCAGCTTTGGCAAATACAGAAATAAAAACACCAATTGCACCATTAATTTCAAATAAAACGTGTGCACCTATATCTGACCCTGATGAAATTCGTGAAGCGTTAGTATATCAAATAACTCATGGTGTTCGTTGGCGCGAAAGTGTGTTGGCTATGCATGACATGGGCATAGATGAAACAATTGAAATTGGTCCAGGTGCGGTTTTAACTGGTTTAACTAAACGCATTTGTGCAGACATGAACGCAATTAAATTAGAGGTGTAAAAAATGAGCGAAAACAAAAATGTTCTTAAATTAGGTTTAGGCGTTTCTTTATCAGACGCGGCAGATTTGGCAATCAAAATGGCAAAACAGAAAAAATCTGGGGTTGTGCTTGCTTACAATAACGTGGACATCAATGTATTACCAGACACAACACAAAAATATGTAATAAATGCTTTCTTTTTACAAGCGGCAACTATGCCAAATATGGCTATGCAACAAAAACAAAGAGGGTAATGAATTATGTTCGATTTAACAAACAAAGTTGTTTTAGTAACGGGCGCAACCGGCGGAATTGGTGGCGCAATCGCAAAACAAATGAAATCAGCAGGGGCAACAGTTGTTGTAACTGGACGTAATGTTGATAAATTAAATTCTGAATTTGATGATAGTTTTATTAAAATAGCATCTGATTTGTCGAACGATGATGCGGCTGATAAATTGATAAATGACACAATTACCAAGGCAGGACGCATTGATATTTTAATTAACAACGCTGGTATCACAGCTGATACATTGATGATGCGTATGACTGATGAACAATTTGATAATGTTATCAACACAAATTTACGTGCCACTTTCAAATTATGTCGTGCTGCAATAATGCCAATGATGAAACAAAGATTTGGTCGTATTATAAATATGGCATCAATTGTTGGTGTTGTTGGTGGGGCGGGGCAAACTAATTATGCAGCGTCCAAGGGTGGAATAATTGCTATGACAAAATCAATTGCAACCGAAGTGGCTTCCCGTGGAATTACAGCAAACGCAATTGCACCGGGATTTATCAAAACACCTATGACTGATGTGTTACCAGAAGAATTAAAGAAAACATATTTGTCGCAAATACCAGCTGGTCGTTTTGGCGAACCAATAGATATCGCAAACACATGTGTTTTCTTGGCATCTGATGAAGCATCATATATCAACGGACAAACAATTCATATCAACGGTGGAATGGGTCGGTTTTAGAAAATGAATGAATTTGATGTGATTGTTATTGGTGGTGGACACGCCGGTGTTGAAGCCGCAACAGCAGCGGCACGACGCGGTGCAAAAACACTTTTGTTGACTATGCGCGAAAGTGATATTGGCGCAATGTCTTGCAATCCATCAATTGGGGGGCCAGGTAAATCACAAATGGTTGCAGAAATGGCGGCACTTGGTGGTGTTATGCCTGTGGCGGCTGATTCATCGGGAATTCATTGGCGTACATTGAACGCAACACATGGTGCCGCGACCCAGGCTTTGCGCGCACAAATCGATCGGACTTTTTATCATGAAAATGTGATGAAAATTTTAGAAAACACCGGTAATTTGACTGTCGTTTTTGAAAAAGTGACCGATTTAGATTTAGATAAAAAATCAGTAAATAATAAATTTTTTTCAAAATCAATTGTTTTGACAACTGGGACTTTCCTTGGTGGATTGGTCACACGCGGAAATGAAAAAATTGAATCTGGTCGTTTAATGGATGACGGCAAATACCAAGAAAATGATTCGATTATATCAAAAATTCTTAAAAAGGCCGGCTTTGAACTGTTGCGTTTGAAAACTGGAACACCTGCGCGCATTTATCGTGACAGTATTGATTTTTCTGTGACAGAAGAACAACCTGGTGATTTTCCACATGATTGGTTTGGTGTAGGGGATGATAAAAACACATATAATGATAAATGTTTTATAACCCATACAACCGAAGAAACACATGAAATTATTCGACAAAACATAAAAAATGCACCTATGTATAATGGTGATATTCGGGGACTGGGGCCGCGTTATTGTCCATCATTGGAAGATAAAGTTATGCGCTTTCCCGAACATAAAACACATCACGTGTTTTTAGAACCCGAAGGGTTAAACAGCGATTTAATTTACCCTAATGGCATATCAACAAGTTTCGGCAGTGACATTCAAGATATTTGGATACGAACTATCCCAGGTCTTGAAAACGCCCACATAGCGCGATATGGATACGCGATTGAATATGATGCGATTGATGCACGTAAATTAAAGAAAACTTTGGAATCCAAAGATATTCCTGGGCTTTTCTTTGCGGGTCAAATCAACGGCACATCTGGATACGAAGAAGCCGCCGCCCAGGGTTTAATCGCAGGAGCAAACGCAGCAGCATTTGCTTTGAACATTGAAACATTAGAATTAAATCGAACGAATTCTATGATTGGTGTATTGATTGATGATATAACAACTTTGGGTGTGGACGAACCGTATCGTATGTTCACTTCGCGCGCCGAATATCGTTTACAATTACGCGCAGATAATGCGATTTTCAGATTGGGTGATATGGGTCGCAAACTGGGTTTAATCAGTGATGATTTGTTTGATAAAATAAAAAACATGCGTGAAAAAATGGCAATCGAAAACGATAAATTTTATGCAGGTTATATTTCACGCAACGAACGCGAAATTGAAAATTACAAACGCGACAGCGAATTAAAAATTCCAGCCAATTTTGACTATAAATCTTTGCCGGGATTAACGAACGAATTGATTGAAAAATTGACTAAAACACGCCCTGAAAACATAGCATCGCTTTCAAGAATTCCAGGCATAACACCGGCCGGAATAATCGTCGTTTTACGCAAAATAAAATGTGGAAATAAATAAAAATATATATTATGATTGCTGACAGTTGCCGGTTTAGCTCAGCTGGTAGAGCATCTCATTCGTAATGAGGGGGTCGTAGGTTCAAGTCCTATAACCGGCACCACAAAATTTATCAAAAAAAAGCCGGCAAATGCCGGCGTTTTTTATATCTTTTTGTCCGCTGAATTACACCATTTTGCCACAGGACAATTTGCACAATTTGGCCTCAACGCTTTACACGTATATCGACCGTGCAAAACCATTACATGATTTGTAATTGCATGATATTTTTTTGGGATAACTTTCAATAATTTTGATTCTACTTTTTCGGGCGTATTATCCGCATCGTTTGTCCAACCAAATCGATGCGAAAGTCGGAAAACATGCGTATCAACACCTATATTTGGCGCATTCCACAAAACATTCATTATAACATTTGCTGTCTTTTGCCCGATTCCTGACAATTTCATCAAATCATCGCGATTATGATATTTGTTTGGAAATTTATAATTTATATCATCACTGTTATTTGTTTTTAATTGTTCGGACAGTGCGATTATTGATTTTGCTTTGTTATTAAAAAACGAAATTACTTTTATATATTCTTTTAATTTTTCAATCCCCAGCGCCAACATTTTATCAGGCGTTGGCGCAACACGAAAAAGTTCAGGTGTGACTTCGTTCACTTTTTTATCGGTCGCCTGGGCCGACAAAATCACAGCCACAGCAAATGTAAATTCATTTGTAGAATATAACTCTGACCGGATATTCATATTCAATGTCTTTGGAACATTTTCAAAATAACTATCCGGTGTAAGAGTAATTTTTTGTTTATGCATTTACTTTTTCAATGTTTATCGAAATGTTGTAATCTTCGATTTTATCACTGAATTGATTGGCATCACCAAATACCATTTCAGTAATTAATGCTTCGTGCATAAGATATTTTCTATGCATTTCTATTGCATCACGCAATGCAGCATCGGCTATATAGGTCAATTTTATTCTGTCCGATACATCCAGATTTGCCGCTTTACGTGAATCTTGGATAAAGCGTTTTACTTCGTTCGCCAATCCTTCGGCTATTAATTCAGCGTTGACTTCTGTATTCAATACGACAACAGCTGTATTATCAGGCAACGCAGCACCTGTTATACCTTCTTTGACTGTTAAACGATTTTCAAATTCGTCCGACATCAATTCGTATTCACCAGCAATCAATTTACCGTTTTCAATTTTATAATCGCCACGTTTTACCAATGGTATGATGTCTTTCAAAGCGCCACCAAGACGTGCACCAATTTTTGGTGTGATTAAATACACAAAAGAATCAGCAACTTCATTTATATTTTCAATGAATTTGATTTCTTTGACGTTTAATTCATCACGGATTATATCGCCATATTCGCGCATATCTATTCCTGCGATTGTGACATCGTTTAACGGCAAACGATTACGCAAATTATATTGTTCGCGTAATTGTTTTCCGGTTGATACAATCATCTGTACACGACGCATATCGTTGACTACTTTTTCGTCTGTGTCACCAACGGATGGCCAATTTTCCAAATGAACAGATTCCAGACCAGTCAAATTTTTGAATATATATTCAGAAATAAACGGTGCGAATGGCGCCAATATTTTACAAAATGTCACCAACACATAATGCAAAGTTTCAAACGCGCTTTCATCTTCGTCCCAGAATCTTACACGATTACGACGAACATACCAATTGTTCAAAACATCAAGGAATCTAACAAATTCTTTGACTGCAACATCTGGTTTATATTCATCCAACGCCTTTGTTGTGGTTTTTACCAATTCGTTTAATTCAGACAAAATATATTTATCCAACAAATTATCTGAATTTGGACCACGTGTAACAGTTATGTTTCCTGCATTAGCATACAATGTAAAGAAATGGTATGCATTCCACAACGGTGTCAAAATTGTTTTGATTGTGTCATTGAATACAACACCTTCTTTGTCAACACCAACGGATTCTGCTTTCATAAAATTGCTGCCCTGGATAAACAAACGTATCGCATCTGCACCATACACTTCAAGTTGTTCAGATGGATCAACATAGTTGTGTAATGATTTTGAAAACTTTCTTTTTTGTTCGTCACAAATCATACCGTTCACAGACACAACCTTGAACGCGGGTTTATCAAACAATGCAACAGCCATTACCATCAAAAGATAAAACCAACCACGTGTTTGATCTTGACCTTCGATAATATAATCGGCTGGGAAAGTTTTTTCAAACTTGTCCTTGTTTTCAAATGGATAATGCAATGATGCAAATGGCATAGACCCAGATTCAAACCAACAATCAAGAACATCTGTTATACGATGCCAACCATCTTTTGTCAGTGCATCCAATGTTGGACGGTGTAAGTCTTTGATTTCAACACCAAAGAAATCTTCCATTTCTTTGATTGAACCAAAGATTTTATATTCGCCGTCTTTTTCCCAAATTGGTAATGGAACGCCCCAGAAACGATTACGCGAAATACCCCATGGACGCGCATTTTCAATCCATGCCATAAAACGGTTTCCCGCAGATGTCCAAGTTGTTTCGTTTTTAGTTATTTCTACCAAACGATCTCGAATCTTTGGAACATCAACATACCACGCATCTGTGGCACGATATATCAATTTTTCATGACTGCGTGGACCAAAAGGATAACTGTGTTTGTGTTGTTCTTTTTTAACCAATAAACCGTTTGCGCGCAGATAATCTATGATCTTTGGGTTGGCTTCGAAAATATTTTCGCCCGCCCAATCTTTGACCGTATCATCAAAATTACCATAATCATCGACATTCAATATGATAGGGAATTTTGGATCAATTGCTTTTGCTACAAAATAGTCATCTTCACCGTATGCAGGTGCAATATGAACAATACCTGTACCATCACTATCACTAACATAATCGCCAGGTATCACTTGGTACAACAAATCATTTGTTCCCGCATAATAATCAAACAAAGGTTTATAATGCATACCAACTAATTCTGAACCTTTGATTGTGCCTAAATTTTCGGATGTAGCAAATATCTTTTCATATGCTTTCAATCTGGATTCAGCCAACACATATACATGTCCATCATCATGACGCATGCGAATATATGTCATATTTGGATTTACAGCCAAAGCAGAATTTGCAGGCAATGTCCATGGTGTTGTTGTCCATGCTATTGCACGATCACCATTATCCATTTCAAACCAAATTGTCACTGTATCATCAACAATATCTTGATATTCACTGGAAGCTTCCGAATTAGACAATACCGTACCCAGTTTCCAATCAAAAGGATTTACTTTGAAATCTTTATACAACAAACCTTTTTCATGAAGTTTTTTCAAGGCCCATATCACAGATTCCATATAATTTTTATCCATTGTGCGATAACCAAAATTATCACCACCGTCAACCCAACGACCAACACGTTCAATAAAACGCAACCATTCGTTTGTATATTGCGTAACATCTTTATAGCACATATCACAAAAAGCCGCGATTCCATCACTGGCAACTATATCTTTAGCACTGCGACCTTGCTTTTTTTCGACAGAATTTTCCGCAGGTAAACCATGACAATCCCATCCCAATTCGCGTTCCACATGACGACCTCGCATTGTATGGTATCTGGACACCATATCTTTAATTGCAGAAACACCCAAATGTCCCCAATGTGGTAAACCGTTTGCAAACGGAGGCCCATCATAGAAATTAAATTCTTCACCCATTTTTGTTTTGTTCAACGATTTATGGAATGTGTCGTCACTGCGCCAAAATTCCAGCATTTCATTTTCTAGTTTTGAAAAATTTGCCTTTGGTTCTGTTTTTGGATACGCCATTGTTTTTCTACCTTTTTTTTGCATTGAAAAAGGGCGCTTTATGCGCCCCAGCCACCGCCAAAGCGCAGTGCCTTTTATTCAATAATAATTATTGTTTTTTGTTTCATGTCCCTATTTATACAATGATTTGATTCAAAAATCAAGTCACGATTGTATATTTTTATGCGCGCAATTTTGCACCACATTTTGATTCAACACTTTTAATAACAGCTTCCTGAATCTTTAACAAATCTTCATCTGTCATATTTGTTTCAGGATAAACAGTTATTGTAAATGCAACTGATTTTTGACCTTTTTCCATATCAAACGAATCAAAAACTGTTACATTTGCGATATGAGAATCCGCAGCCACTGCTGTTGAAACTATCTTTTGTGTTTCAAAATTTTTATCAACAACAAAAGCAAAATCACGTGTAATCGGCATAAATTCGGTTACAGGGATTTTTTTATGCTTTGGATTTTTTGGTAACAATTCAATATTTTCAACAATTGCGACCATCACAGGTGTTTTTATGTGTAATTTTTTCGCAACCTGGGGATGTAATTCACCAAATTGTGCCAAAACGCGTGAACCCTGGGTAATTGCCCCATATTTATATGGATGCGCCCAACGCGGTGCATTTGTTGTATCAACCGTGAATTTTTGTGCTCCCAATAAGGCAACTAAATCAGACTTTACATCAAAAACATCTACATTGCGATTGCGCTTTTGCCAATGTTTAGGCGATGTCGCGCCAGTTCGTACTATACAAATACCTGTGTGTTGTTCACCTGGCATATCACCGTCAAACACAGTTCCCATTTCAAACATATTTAAATCTGTGAAGCCGCGTTTTTCATTATTAGCAACTGCAACCAATAAATTTTCTAACAAATTATTACGTGCAGTATCTAAATCAACAACTATTGGGTTTGCAACACGAATAATTGGTTTATCGGTCAAAATTTCTTCGATTTTCGAACTACCAAAACCAAACGAAATATTTTCATTTAAACCCATTGCGGCTAAACGATTTTTGATTTCTATACACGCTTTGTTTTCTATCGTGTCTGAAACATTTGATTCGTTTTCCACAACCCCAGATACACCGACTTTGTCATAACCGTATATACGAATTAAATCAGAAACAATGTTTTCAGGAATCACAACATCTACACGTTGTGGATTCGGGGTTATAACCCAATCGCCATTTTTATTTTCTTCGATTTTGAATTTTAATTTTTCAATGATTTGTTTCTGGGTTTTTGCATCCAGTTTTAATCCTGTCTTTTTTTCAAAGTATGAAGGATTATAAACAACAGATTTTGGTGTATATTCATCGCGACCAGCCATTGCTACATTTACAATTTCGCCACCACATTCGTTCATTATGATTTGTGCGGCCATTGCCAAAGCACGTGCCGTACCGGCTGGATTTATGCCACGTTCATAACGATACGACGAATCTGTTGATACACCATGACGCTTTGATGATTTGCGGATTGAAACAGGGTCAAAATACGCGGATTCCAAGATAATATTTTTTGTATTATCATTTGTACACCCACGCGCACCGCCAATTACACCAGCCAAGGCTAAAATACCCTTGTCATCAGCAATAACCAAATCTTTGTCACAAAGTTCATGTTCGTTGCCAAACAAATCTGTGAATTTTTCACCATTTTCTGCCATACGCACAGTTATATCACCAACAATTTCATCAGCATCAAAACAATGCATAGGTTGTGCTAAATCATAACAGATATAATTGGTAGCATCGATTGGTGCATTTTTCGGATTTATATCCGCAGAATGTAATCTGTTTTGAATTTTTTCGTTTGATGGTGCGTTTTTAATATTATGTATTTCACAAAATCTGTATGTTGGACACGCCTCAACCGCCATCAATTTTACTTTACGTGAACCAGATTTTGCTTTTAATTCTTTGATTTCATCTGCAATATATTTACCAGCCCCAGCCGCAGATAAATCCAGCGCAATTCCACGCACAGACAAATAATCTGGACGGTTCGGAGTGATTGATGTTTCCAATACAGCGCTATCTTTGCCACGCAAAGCAGATATTGGTTGACCAATTTTTTCAACTTTTTCATCCAATTCGATAATACCGCTGTGATCATCGTTCACACCCAATTCTTTGCCACTGCACATCATTCCATCAGATTCAACACCGCGTAATTTACCAGACTGAATTACGACATCACCGATTTTGCAACCTGGAATCGCCAAAGCCGAAACCAATCCAACACGAACATTTGGTGCACCACAAACAACCTGACGCAATTTTCCAGTACCATCGTCAACCTTTAACACATGAAGATGATCGCTGTTTTCGTGTGGTTTGCATTCAATAATTTTTGCCGCAATTGGCAGAACAGGGGTATACAAATCTTCAACCTCTAAGCCAATTGCATTTAATTTATCTGCAATTTGTGCTGGGGTTAAATCTGTATCTAAATATTCTTTTAACCATTCATAAGACCATTTCATTTTTTACCCCTTTATTAAAAACCGTTGTTTTTCAACCATCTGATGTCGCCGTCATAGAACGCACGAATATCATTCAGGCCATATTTCAACATTGCCAATCTGTCCCAACCAAAACCAAAAGCAAAACCTTGATATTCATCTGGGTTAATACCGCAATTTTTCAAAACATTTGGATGAACCATACCAGCACCAGCAATTTCCAACCATTTATCACCCCACTTCATATCAAATTCAACCGATGGTTCTGTGAAAGGGAAATAAGATGGGCGAATACGGATTTCAATATCACGTTCAAAAAACCGTGATAATAATGTGCGCATTGTTCCGACTAAATCAGATAATGTTATATTTTTATCGATATACAAACCTTCTATTTGATGGAACATTGGGGAATGTGTGGCATCCATTTCTTTGCGATATGTTGAACCAACTGCGAACATTTTAATTGGAACGCCTTGTTTTTCCATTGCACGAATTTGAATGGACGATGTTTGTGTTCGCATAACATTACCATTTTCCATAAAAAACGTATCTTGCATATCGCGCGCCGGATGATATTCAGGTGTATTTAACGCAGTAAAATTATGCCAATCATCTTCAATTTCTGGTCCGGTCCACATTTCAAAACCCAAAGACCCCAAAACAGCAGCCAATTCTTTTAACGATTGTGTCAACGGGTGTAATGTACCATGATTTTTTGGTTCTACATCCAAAGTCACATCAACATATTCTGTAGCTAACTTTGCATTCAAAGCAGCATTTTCAAGTTCAATTTGTTTATCTTTGAATAATTGACGCAATTCAGCATTTTCCGCGTTCACAACCGCGCGTTCTTCATTCGATAAATTCGCCATATTTTTCAGTTTTTGGGTCATTGCCCCGTTTTTTCCGAACACAGCGGTATATAATTCCTGTAATTCTTCCAAAGATTTTGTATTTTTTACTTTTTCCTTCATATCTATTCCCCATTGATAAAAAAATCGGGCCGTATGCAACGGCCCTTATATTTTGACAAAACAAAACCATGCCGTCCAGTTTTATTTAACAGATCCGGCAATAAATCGTTTTGCTGTTTCAATCAATGTATCAAAATTTTTATCAGCATCGTATGCCATCTGGGCCAAAACTTTGCGGTCCAGTGTAACACCTGCCTTTTTCAAACCATTCATGAATTGACTGTATGTTAAACCGCTTGGGCGGACAGCAGCGTTGATACGCACAATCCAAAGTGAACGAAAATCACGTTTCTTTTGACGGCGATCACGATATGCGTATTGACCCGCTTTTTCGGTTTTTTCACGTGCAGCACGATATGCTGAATGATGACGTCCCAAATAACCTTTGGCACGTTCAAGTATTTTACTGTGCTTTTGTTTTACGGTTGTTCCGCGTTTTACTCTTGCCATGATGCGCCCCCTTTATTTCAAACCATATGGAGCCAAGATTTTAGCCTGACCCATCATGTTTTCGTTCAAATACTGTGGTTTAGTCCCCGCGTTATTCGCGCGTTTGGATTTATGCGACAGACATTTATGGTGAGCGTTTCTTGCAACACGGATTTTACCAGTTGCAGTCATGGACGCACGTTTTTTCATATAAGATTTAGTTTTTAATTTTGGCATTTTCTATCCTTTTTTTAAGCCCTCGTGGCAATGCCTTGCCATTTCGGTTGCGTATATTTTGACATATAAAAACGAAAAATCAAGTTTTTATTGAATATTGGTTTTTTTGCGTTTAAAGTATTTTGTATGACCAAGGACACACTATCTTATAAACTGACTAAAATCATAAAATCAGTACTGGCTGCATTGGCTGTGCCTATTTTTATTATTTATGTGTTGGTTGCAAAGCCTGATTATTCCATTATGAATGGTTTGGCGCATGTAGTATTACCGGTGGCTGATTTTGTTGGTGATGTTGTAACATGGCCAATTCGTGCCGCCGGACAGAGTGTTCAATGGGTTCGCGAAACTTCGAATATACGCTCTGAAAACAAGATGTTACGCGAAAAATTGGACGAGGCTTTGGCAAATAAATACGCGTGTGATATTGCTGTGGAAGAAAACAAAAAGCTGGAACACGAACTTGATGTCAAGCGCGCATCACCGTATGGCACAGTTATAGCGGATGTTATTTTTGACGATTCTGTATTTCACCATAATACATTTTTAATAAATCGCGGGACTAAATCCGGTGTATATCGTGGCATGGTGGTTGTTTCGTTTGATAATCGGCTTGTTGGAACTATAATTGATTGCGGTTCACAATATTGCCGTGTTCGAGCATTGACAGATGCTGATTCAAATATCGCTGTACGTGTTGTAGGATCTGATATTTCTGGATTTTTACAGGGAAACGGCAAAACCAAAGCATCAATTGGATTTTTCAGTGATACTCAATTTATTGGTCGCCAGGGATTAAAAATTATCACCAGTAATATTAGCGGGATTTTACCAGCTGGTATTTATATTGGCGACATGATTGACGCAAGTTTTGTTGATGTTTTGAGACCAAATCAAAATTCACGGGTAATGGTATTAAAATATAACAATACGGATTCATATAAATAATGAACGACTTTTTGTTTTTTTTAAAGAAAGTTTGGCCGTTTTTAATCACTTTGATTTTATGGCGCCTTGGCGCGTATTTTTGGAATCCAGCTGGAATATTGGCTTTGATACCTATATTTTATTATACATTTGTTAAACCAGTAAAATGGTTTGTTTTATTTGGTTTAATATTTTGTTTTTTAATTGATTACAGATCAAATTTGTCTTTGTTTTGGACATCTTGGTTTTGTTTAGCATATGCAATAAACGGTTTTCAGAATTATATTGATATTCCACACATTGACAGAAACGCTGTGTTAGTATTTATGTTTTTTGTTGGTGCTGGAATTTTCGTTTTGATGTTTTCGAAATTTACATGGACAAATTTTATAAATAATTTATGGTTGTTTGTGTGGTTAAATGTTTTATACATTCCAATAACATCCATTGATAATTTATTGAATTACAAAGGCAAACAATGATAGACACAGAAATTGCACGCACTTTTGACAGACGCAGCGCACTGTTTTTAACTGGTGGGGCAGTTTTAACTTCTGTTTTGGTTTTGCGTATGCTGCAAATGCAGGTTTTTGATTACAAAGATTATTCACGAAAAAGTGAAAACAATTCTTTTCGTATCCAGGCTATTATTCCGCAACGTGGTAAAATTTTATCTGAATCTGGGGCTGTTATTTCCAAGGATGCACCAATTTATCGAATATATCTTATACCAGAAGAATCTGATAACATCGAAGAACTTATCAACATTGTCACAAAAGATTTAAATTTACGTAAAAAGACAGTGGACAGAATTTGGCGTAATATAAAAAAACAAAAAGCTTTTCAACCTGTGTTAATAAGCGAAAATTCAAATTGGAATACGCTTGCAAAATTAGCAGCTAAAAATATTCCAGGTCTTCATATAAATACAGGATTTTCACGTATATATGAAATGGGACCTGCTGGGGCCCAGGTTTTTGGTTATGTTGGTGCACCTAAAAAACCAGTTCCAAATGCGCCGTTTTTTACAACAGGTATAAATGGTCTTGAAAAACGGTTTAACGATGATGTGTGTGGCACTATGGGGCAAACAGTTTTGATTACAAACGCTATTGGTCGAATCACAGGTGAAGACAAATCTCAGTATATTCCACCAATCAGTGGTGGCGATATAAAAACTACTATACGCGAAAATGTACAAAAGGTTTTATATGACGCTTTGGCATTAAATCGTGCGGGATGCGGTGTGGTTTTAGATATTGAAACAGGTGCAATATTGGCTATGGCGTCCAGTCCCAGTTTTGATGCAAATAATTTTAAAACCGATGACGGTGAAGAATACATTACATCATTGTTGGATGATGCTGCGAAACCTTTCATGAACAAAACAATTGAAGGTCTTTATCCACCTGGATCTACGTTCAAAATAGTCGTTGCGTTGGCTGCTTTGGAAAGCGGTGCAATTACACCAAATGAAAAAATTTTCTGTCCTGGGTATTGGGAGTATGGGAAACATAAATATCATTGTTGGGAAAAACATGGACATGGAAATGTTAATTTGATTAGCGCATTAAAACATTCCTGCGACGTTTATTTTTATCAGGTCGCATTGCGTATTGGTATTGACGCAATCAAAGAAATGGCTTTGAAATTAGGTTTAAACCAAAAATATATGGACAATGTCTTGGCACATGAAATGCCCGGTGTTATACCAGACAGATATTGGAAAGAAAAAAATGTTGGTATTCAATGGGTTCATGGTGACACGGTTATTTCGGGTATAGGTCAGGGATTTATTTTAACAAATTGTCTGCAATTAGCTGTAATGATGGCACGCGTAGCTTCTAATAAAGAAGTTGTTCCACACTTAATTTGGACGGATACAAACCCGGATTTCAAACAATTGGGTATCCAAGAGAAAAATTTAAAACAGGTTTTAAGCGGACTTGAACAAGTGACACAAAAGGGTGGAACCGCGTCCGGCAGTGCTATCAATGTGAACGGTAAAAAAATGGGCGGAAAAACCGGGACTTCTCAGGTACGAAACATTTCAAAAACAGAACGTGAAAGCGGTGTTTTAACAAACGAACAATTGAAATGGAATTTACGTAACCATGGTTTATTTGTTGGATACGCACCAACAAATGCCCCAAAATACGCCGTATGTGTAATTATGGAACATGCGGGGGGCAGCGGTCCTGCTGCTCGTGCAACCGCAAGCATAATGAAGGAATTATTAAAGTAAAATGTCAACAACAACACGTGTTTCAAATGCAAATATGATGACGTTTAGCGAAAAACTGTCACGTTTTTCATGGGTGTTATTTATTCCTATGATTGTTGTGTTGGCTTTATCTTTGGTTGTGTTGTTTTCAGCAGGTGGTGGTTCATGGACCCCATTTGCTATGTCACAATTGATAAAAATTATTTTTGGAATCATCGTTTTTTTCGCTGCATCCTTTTCAAATATAAAATTGTGGATAAAATCAGCGTATTTTATTTATGCGGTTGCACTGATTTTAATTATATTGGTTACATTCTTTGGTGATGTTGGTATGGGCGCACAACGATGGCTTTCCATAGCAGGGGTAAATGTTCAACCATCTGAATTTATAAAAATAGCTTTGGTTTTGGCGCTTGCTCGTTATTTTGCCTGGAAAAACAGCGTTGAATTAAATCAATTCAAAAATTATTTGATACCGATTTTATTATTATTTATACCATTTATTCTAATTTGTGCTCAACCAGATTTAGGAACAGCTATATCATTGGGACTTATTAGTTTAGGTATATTCTATATTGTCGGTGCAAACAAAAAATGGTTTTTAATAGCTGGTATTTTGGCGATTATGGCTGCGCCTGTGATGTGGTATGGGGCAATGCATGATTATCAACGCAACCGAATTATAACATTTTTGAATCCAACCAGCGATTCTCGCGGCATGGGGTATCAAATAAACCAAGCCAAAATAGCCTTTGGTTCTGGCGGAATTATTGGCAAAGGCTATATGTCTGGAACCCAGGCACAGCAATCATTTTTGCCAGAAAAACAAACAGATTTTATATTCACTATGTTAGGTGAAGAGTTTGGGTTTATTGGTGCATTTGTTTTGCTTATGATATATACATTTATAGTTATTGCTTTATTTTGGTGCGCGAAAACATGCAGAAACAGATTTGGTCAATTGGTATGTTTTGGTTTTATGTTGAACTTTTTCATTTATTACTCTATAAATATCTCTATGGTATTAGGATTAATGCCAACAGTTGGTGTTCCTTTGCCATTAATGTCTTTTGGAGGCAGCAGTTTGATATCGCTTTTATTTGGGTTTGGTTTATGTCAAAATGCACACATCCACAAAGACCAACAATTATCATCCAAGGGGTTTTAGAAAATGAATCTTTTAATTGTAGAATCACCATCAAAAGCAAAAACCATTGAAAAATATCTGGGATCTGGGTGGCGTGTTGTTGCGTCTGTGGGGCATGTTCGTGATTTGATTCCTGAATCAGGAAGTGTTGATACAGAACATGATTTTGCACCAAAATGGCAAATCATGCCGGGCAAAGAAAAACAATTAAAATTAATTATTGATGAATTAAAAAAAGCAGATGCAGTATATTTGGCATCCGATCCTGATCGTGAAGGGGAAGCTATTGCTTGGCATATAAATGATATTTTGAATGCCCGCAAAGTGTTAGATAAAAAACCGGTATATCGCGTAGCGTTTCATGAAATCACAAAAAATGCTATTATTGAAGCATTGAAAAACCCACGCGAAATTGATAATAATCTGGTTGACGCTTATCTTGTTCGTCGTATTCTGGATTATTTGATTGGATTTGGAATTTCACCGCTTCTTTGGCGGCGCAATCTTGGAAAATCTGCCGGACGCGTTCAATCTGTGGCTGTAAAATTAGTTGTTGAACGTGAAAAAGAAATTGAAAGTTTTAAACCAGTTGAATATTGGAGTGTTACTGCAAATTGTGGTGTTGATAAAAATAGATTTGATGCAAATCTGGTTAAATATAATGGTAAAAAAATCGAAAAAATGACCATAGAAAACAAAAAAATGGTCGATGAAATTGTATCAAATATAAAAACACCTGTTATTGGTATAGTTTCACAAATTGATAAAAAGAAAACCCAACGTCATGCAGCAGCACCATTTACTACATCAACTTTACAACAAGAAGCTGCACGTAAATTATATTTTTCATCAAAACGCACTATGGCAACCGCACAAAAATTATATGAAGCTGGTTTTATAACATATATGCGTACTGATGCGACAAATTTATCTAATGAAGCTGTTGCTGAAATTCGCGAATTTATATCAAATGAATATGGTAATAAATTTTTACCAAAATCACCGAATGTTTATGTGACTAAATCAAAAAACGCCCAGGAAGCGCACGAAGCAATTCGTCCAACGCACTTTACAAAACAAGATGTGAATTTATCTGGGGATGAATTAAAATTATATAATTTGATTTGGAAACGAACAATTGCTTGTCAAATGTCAAATGCTGAATTTGATTCTGTATCTGTCGACATAGATGTAAAAAATTCAACCTTCCATTGTGTTGGAACCACACGAATTTTTGATGGTTTTATGAAGGTTTATATTGAAGATAATGATGATGACAAAGAATCAAATGAAATCAAATTACCACCATTAAATATAAATGATAAAATAAATATTGAATCTTTGAATTCTGAACAACATTTTACTCAACCACCTGCACGGTTTACAGAAGCATCTCTGGTTAAAAAATTAGAAGAATTAGGTATAGGTCGTCCATCAACTTACGCAACGATTATGTCAACCATAGTTGATAGAAAATATGTTGAGCAAGATAAACAACATCGTTTTCATCCGACTATCTCTGGGTGGGTTTTGGTTTCGTATTTATCAAACTATTTCAAAGATTTGGTTGATGTGAATTTTACTGCAAAAACAGAAGATACTTTGGATGATGTATCAAATGGAAAAAGCGATAAATTGTCGTCATTAAAGGCTTTTTGGACACCAACAAATAAAACTATTGAATCTGTGCGTGAAACAAAAACATCAGATATTATTGAACATATCAATGAATTTATGTCTTCGCATTTATTTAAAGATGGTGATGATAAATGTCCAAAATGTGGTGAAAAACTTGGTATAAAATTATCTAAGTTTGGACCATTTATTGGATGCAGTAATTATCCAAAATGTAATTATACTATGAAATTATCTGATGAAGTGACGGAAGAATCCACCAAAGAACAACCTGTAAATGCAACGGAAAAAAATTTGGGTGAAAACATATTTTTCAAAGTTGGAAAATATGGTCCATATGTGACAAATGGTGATAAAAATGTTTCCGCTAAAAAATATAATATCGACACAATTACTTTGGATATTGCTCGTGAACTATTAAACGGTGATAAAAAGAAAATTGAACCTGTTATCCTGGGTAAAAATCCAGAAACAGATAAACCTATATATTATTACAGCGATGGCCGTTATGGTCCATATATATCATCAAACCGTGTGAATGTAAGTGTAAGTGAAAAACCAGATTTAGAAACTGCTATCGATTTGATAAATAACAAAAAAACATTCAAACGAAAGGCAAAATAATTGTCAAAATATGATAATTCTTTTACCGATGAATTAAGACAACGTTTATCACTTGTAGACGTTATTTCCCGCCGTGTACCACTGGTTAAAAAGGGTCAAAATTATTGGGGATGTTGTCCATTTCATAATGAAAAAACTCCGTCTTTTTCTGTATCAGAAGATAAAGGTTTTTATCATTGTTTTGGTTGTGGTGAACATGGTGATATTATTTCTTTTGTAATGAAATCTGAAAATCTTGATTTCAAAGAAGCTATCAAAGAATTAGCAGATATGGCTGGTATCAAGATGCCAGAATTTAAACAAAAAACCCAACAACAAATAGAAGCGGAAGAAAACTATATAAAAATAACCGAAGATGCCGCAAAAATATATCAAGATTTATTATACAAAGATTCTGGTAAAGTCGCTTTGGATTATATAAAAAAA
>Ga0310786_10002644_pt1 | contig 27048 bp, 19 predicted proteins | sample AusTroGonzalo_MG_FD_203881 | JGI IMG/M metagenome (GOLD analysis project Ga0310786, IMG submission 203881) | Bovine rumen microbial communities from tropical cattle in Woodstock, Queensland, Australia - Gonzalo_03 (v2) (version 2) | ecosystem: Host-associated > Mammals > Digestive system >...
GACAATTCCATCACTTCAGCTACTACAATCTACTGTGATATCTTGTCATTTTTCTATTTTTTCAGTTCAATCGTTTGTTCATACAACACATGGAATTCACAATTCACGAGAAATGATAGCAGCATGACATGTCCTTCATCATCTATTTGTTACGATAGCAGAAGCAATTTTCATGATTGGTTCCCAATCTGGATCTGTCATATCTGTGACTAATATTTCTCATTTTTTGAATTTTCCAATATTTGAAACATCTTTGATTACATTGGCTTTTCATGATCAAATTTTTTCTCATACAGATTTTCATTGAATCAAAATTTCTCACTTTTTTTGCAACTCATATGTTTTCAAAATATTCATATTTGAATTTGAATGAACAGTTTCTGGTCTAGCTTGTACGATAAATAATTCTCATGTTTTACCATCTTTAGCCCATTCTGTATCCATTGGGCAGAATTTTCATTTTTTCTTTGAATAATGGTCTTCAATTATCAAAACTTGTCTTGCCAAGTTTTCCACTTCTTCGTCTGTAAGTACTAATTTTTTTCTATCTTCCGTTGGTACTTGGATATTTTTGGTAGGAGTAATCATATCTGTTGAATAAATCATTTTTATAGCTTTTTCTCATACTTTCCTAGACAAAATAGCTTTTTTACCTTTTCTCAATGATGGTTTGAAAATATACCATTCATCTGGGTTTACAGCTCATTGTACTACATTTTCTCACAAACCGTATGCTCATGTAAGCAATACTGCATCCTTAAATCATGATTCTGTATCGATAGAGAACATTACTCCACTACAAGCTAAATCAGACCTAACCATTTTTTGTACTGAAATAGACAATGCAATAGAAAAATGATCAAATTTTTTGTCTTGTCTGTAAGATATAGCTCTATTTGTAAATAATGATGCAAAACATCTTTTACATGCTGTTATGACATCATCATAACCATATATATTTAAATATGTATCTTGTTGTCATGCAAATGAAGCATCAGGCAAATCTTCAGCTGTTGCTGAACTTCTAATAGCTACATCTACATTTTTTCAATATATTTTTTCCATTTTTTTATAAGACTCGATAATTTCTTTTCTTAATTCGATTGGAAACTCTAAGGATTTTATCAATGATCTAATTCTCCTTCCTCTATCTGCAAGATTATCCATATCAGAAGTGTCCAAATCAGACAAAATTTCTTTGATTTGTTTATCTGCTCATGTTTCCTTTAATAAATAACGATATGCATAAGCTGTAATTGCAAAACCATTTGGAATATTAACTCATTTTGGTACTAAATTTCTATACATTTCTCATAATGATGCATTTTTTCCTCAAACCAAAGGTACATCTTCGATTCAAATTTCATCGAACCACAAAACAAATTTTTTTGATTTATCACTCATTTTACAATTTGTTTTTACACCAAATTTTTTTTCTTTTTTCAACATTTTATTATTTTATAGATTAAAAATTTTTTAATTAATATTTGCTACTATATTTTAGCAACTATATATATTTTTCTGCTTCATTGATAATTTTATTCATTACTTTGATACAAGAGATAGGGTATTTTCATACAGATGTCTCTCATGATAGCATCAAATAATCTGCTCATTGAGATACAGCATAAAAAATATCTGATACTTCTGCCCTCGTTGGAAGATTGTTTTCTATCATACTTTCCAACATTTGTGTCGCTACAATTACTTTTTTTCACTTTCTCTTAGCTTTACCTATCATGTTTATCTGGTGAGATGGTATTGTCTCTACTGGAATCTCTGCTCCCAAATCTCATCTAGCAACCATGATAGCATCAGCACTTCTGATAATTCCAGATATATTGTCGATTCATTCTTGGTTTTCTATTTTTGCTATAACCTTTAAATGAGCTCATCCATTTTTGTATAAAAATTCTTTTAATTCCTGTACATCTTCCTGCTTTCTGGCAAAGCTAAGTGCAATATATGACATATTATGATCGATAGCAAACATAATATCTTCTTTATCTTTTTCAGTAATTCATGGCAATTTGATAGGTATTCATGGCAAGTTTACATGTCTTTTTGATGTTATTTCTGCATCGTTTTCTGCAGTTCATAAAATATAATCTCTTCATTTTTTTACGACTTTTATATCCAAAAGTCACGATTCTATCCTGATAAGATTTCAAACATCTAAATCTTTGATGATGTATGGATAATCTATATACATGACTTTTTCATTTTTCACTAAATCTTTATCTGTAACTATTTTTATTTCCTCTCATTTAGTATAAAAAACAGGTTCTGTCAATTCTCATGTTCTAATTCATGGTCATTTTGTATCCAATAAAAATGCAAACCTATTTCAAACCATACGTTCTACTTCTCTTGCATTTGCCAAAACTGTTTTCATCCAATCATGGGTTGCATGAGAACAATTAAATCTCAAAATTCTGACTCAATTTTCATATAAAAATTTAAGTCTCTCTTGAGATTGTGTAGATGGTCAAATTGTAGCAATAATTCCTGGCATTTTATTTTATTATAATTTATAAAAAGGTTTTTCTTTCATTATTTTTTTTGCTTCGTTTAACTTATCTGCATCCATTGCATAAAATGTACAAAGTACGTCTCATTTTTTAAATTTATCTCAAACTTTTTTGTTCAAATATATTCAAGCTTCATTTATCAATGGGGATCCTAATGTCCTACAAAGAGAATTAAGATCATGCATATTTATATCTCTTACTTCACCATCTTTTTCAGCTTTTACTTCAAAAGATAGTTTTCAAAGCACTAAATCTTCAGATTTAATATCTGTTTTTTTTCCGTTTTGTGCTTTGATTATTTTTTGCATATATTTCCAAGCTTCTCAAGAAACAAGCTGTCAATATGCTAATTTTTTAGCTTCTTCTCATTTAGCCATTCAGACATTTTCAATCATTTTTGAAGCTAATAAAATTACTTTATTTTCTAAATCCATAGGTCTTAAAGGATGTTGCTGTAACACTCTCAAAACTTCTCTAACTTGTAATACAGCTCAAACTCAAGCTCAAATTGGCTGATTTGCTTCTGTGATTACTACTGACATTTTCATACCCAATCATTTTCAAACTTCTTCAAACATTTTTTTCCATTCCAATGCTTCTTCCATTGTTTTCACTTTTGCGGTAGGTCACATTGGGATATCAATCAATGAATGAGTAATTCACATAGCATATTTTTTAGCCATAATTGAACTTACTACTTTTGCTTTATCCTGAATTCAAAGTGGAGATTCCACTTGAATCAATTTGTCATCTGCTGGTGCAATATCTAAACTTCATCACCAAACCAAACAACAATTTATATCTTTTAGTATTTTTTCAATTCATTTTTTATCAAAAGAAATATCCATCAACACGTTTACACATTCTCATGTGGCTGCTGGTGATGTAATTGCTTTTGAAAAATTTTTTGGGAATCTGATTCCTAGCGATGCTATAAGAGGAACCATAATCATAGTTGTTTCGTTTCCAGATACTCAACCTATACAATGTTTATCCGCTACTATTGTTCATTTTGGATGTTTCAACATTGAACCACATTCAGCCATAGCTTTTGCTGTCAATGATATTTCTTTATTTGTTGTAGGGTGAAAAAAACTGCTAGCAACATAATATGTCATCAAAGAATCAACCAATCTATTCTCTGAAATATCTTTTATGATTGCTTTGATTTCATCTTCTGTGATTTTTTTTCATTGCATTTTCTTTTTAATTGCTTCTAATGCTGTATTTGACCTTCTTGTATATCTAATTCTCACGATTTGATCATTTTCCAATGGAAAATTATCAACAACATCTTTAAATACTCAAATATATCAAGGTCTCACTAGCCTTTTTGTCGTATCTAAATCTACTACTATAGTATTTTTTCAACATGTAAGCTCTACTTTGTCATAAGGACTCAATCAATATTCTACAGCATCAATTTCATTTAATACCACTATCTGAGATTCTCAATCTTGAATATGTAACTTTTTCACTTTTACATCCAAGAAATTTTTATGTTTTGTCATTTTGTTTTTTAGTAATATAAAATTAAGCAGCATTACTATAATAAGGATCTTCTAGTGTACCAGCTAGATTCATTTTTACAGTTTTTGCACTATGAGCAACTTTTTCGTTATCGTTTAATACTGAAACAACTTCTTCATTTGTAGCTGAAGATAGACTTCACAATTCTCATTCACCCTTCACATTGTAATTCTTCATTCTTACATATTTTGAATCATATTCCGAATTATTGTACTTATTTTCCAATTCATCATAATAGTTCTCCATTCCATCAGTTTCTGTAACTGTTGACTCAAAATCTCACTTTCAAACCTCTGTAACTGTTGATTCAATATAACTATCTTCTCGCGAATCTACATAGTCTGAAAAATCAGCAAAAGAATTATCTGTACTAATTACATCAAATGGCGATTCTTGTTCGTTTTTTATTTCTGAATATTCTAAATTTTTCATTTTTAATTTAATAAGTTTATAAAATAGTTTTTTTTATTTTTTTTCAAAATATTCAATTGCTCTGGCAAGTTCTTTGTGATCTTGTGCATATTCATGGATATCTATTCATTTTTCATATGCTTCACATGCTTGAACTAATGCAGAGGCTCAAGCTTTAGTTCCATCTGGATGTGCATGACAACCAGCTCACATTGTTGTGATGAAATCTTGGTTTCACATCAAATCCATAAATGGTTTCAAAAGTACTGGATTTAATCATCATGAAACAATTGGACAACATTTTTTGATTCATCTCCAACTATCATCTACCAATATTTCCATGTTCTTTTTATCGATAGCATTGATTTCTAATAAATCTTCATCTTGTGGAGGTATTTTTGTCCAAGATTGTTCAAATGTATGTCATTTCTCTGTAAAGTATCTAATTTCTCTTGCAGAAGTTACATCTTCTCCAGGAGTTCATGCCATTTTTCCTACTCCAGCTGTTCATGTATGGATTCAACTAGCTCCAGCAAGTCTTGCAAATTTTGAAAGAACTAATACTGAATATCAAATTGGGTTTTCTGGTCTAGTATATGCTCCATGTCCTGCTCTATGAAAATGGATAAATACATCTGGATAGTGTCTCCTCAAAGTTTGAACAGCCATCCATCATGCTGTAGTTCCATCGATAAGGAAAGCATAGCTTCCTGGCTCAAATCCAGCATTTCTAATCATTTCACATCTAGCCAACATTGTATCAAAATCTGCAGCAGAGACATTGAATGAATGTACTTTTTTGTGTCATGTCTCTTTTACAGCTTTATCCATAGCTTCTTTTACGTGTTCTACCATTTTATCATAAGGACAAAAATCTTGATCTGCTTGTGGCTCATCATTCTTTACGAAATCTCATCCTCATACTCGGAAATCATAACAAACTTCTGCATACTCTGCTGAACTAAGTCACATTTTTGGTTTGATAATTGTACCAAGAATTGGTCTATTGTATACTCATAAATATCTTCTCATATCATCTAATGTATAACTTGGTCCATCGTATTGTTCAAGCATTACAGGTGGAAACCATACATCAATTAATTTCAATGCTGATACATCTCACATTCACAAAATATTTCATGCTATATATGTAAAAATATTTTGAATATTTCCATTTCTATCAAATAATCTCCATGGGAAAGCAATTTTTACAACGCTATCTTCCAAATTTACATCATAAACAAGTGCGTTTAAAAGTCTTGCATATGGTGTCTCTGTTTTTACTGGGAAGTTGGTTCCAGTACTAGATTCACTTGCTACTTCACAAGCTGCTTGTAAGATATTCCTTTTAGCTGAAGGAACTAAATGATAAGATGCTAACATGTAATCACCATTTGTAATTTTGTTACCAAGGTTTAAATTAATGTAAGCTCTTTGATGAGGAGTCAAAGTCTCCATAAGTTCTTCAATTGTCATTTTTATTAATAATAAATTAAAAATTATACCTAATTATACTCGCAATTGGAAAATCAGCAAAAAAAAATGGCTATGGCAATAATTTTTAGTTGCCATAACCTATTTTTGGGATATAATATATGATATTTTTTTTATTATTTTGCAATTAAGTACAAAATTTTTTCTCATAAGAATTTTGAAACTTTATTCAAAGAATCTTTGTCATTTGAATAAAATTCACACAAAATATCTCATTTTTTTACTTTATCTCCAACTTGTTTTGTGAGATAAAATCATGCTTGTTTATCCAAAGGTGCTCACAAAACCCTACAAAAATGTTTCAGATTTTCTACATCTATATTTTGTATTATTCATGATTTATCTGATATGAAATTACATTGATATTTTGCCATAGGAATTTCTTCGGAATCTATAACTCATAAATAAGAAATTGTTTTCAAATCTGGTTTTTTATTGTGTACCGCATTTTGTGCTATTATCAAATTTTTCATATATTCCCATGCTGCTCCGGATGTAAGTTGTTGCTCTGTTAATTTTTTTGCCTTATGTCATTTTGCCAATCAAACCAATTCAATCAATTTTGCTGATAGCATGATTGATTTATCTCTGATATCTTTGGAATAATTATCTTTGTTTTGTAATATTCTAAGAGCTTCTCTACATTGAAATACTGCTCAAATTCATTTTCCTACTGGAGCATCAGCATCTGATAAAACAACTCACATTTTCATTCACAGATGTTTTCATATATATTCGAAATGAGATTTTACGCGTTTAGCTGAACTAATATGATGAATTTTTCCGTGCTTTCACACTGGGATATCAATTAGACAATATTTTGCTCATCATGCATAAATTTTTGCCATGATACTGACTGCAACTTTTGCATACGCTTCCATATACAGTGGGTATGATATCTTGATAATTTTATCATTTGCTGGAGCTAATTTCAATGCTTTTCACCGAGCCAAACAAGATCAATATTTATTTACTATTTTTTTCATTTCTGATACAGAAAATTCAGTATCCATCAAAACTTCCACCGTTTCTCATGTGGCTGCTGGAGATGTGATTGATTTAGAGAATGTTTTTGGAGAATAAATTCACAATGATCACAATATTGGTACTATAATCATAGTTGTTTCGTTTCATGGAATTCATCCTATACAGTATTTTACAGCTGTATCTTTTTTGAATTTTATCATATCTCCCATTTCTGCTGAATATTTGGCAGTAAGATATAGTTCTCTATCATCTACTGGACGACAATAACTACATGCCGCATAATATGTAGCTAAAATGTCACTAATTTTTCCATCTGTCATATCTCTCATAAGGGCTTTGATTTCTCAAGCTGTAAGTTTTTTTCACAAAAGTTTCCTTTTGATAGCTTGTAGTGAAAGTGGGTTATGTTCTATCACAGATATTTTCACGATATCTCATTTATTTATTCAATATTTCTCATCAAAATCTTTTGGTATTCAAATTTCTCATTCATCTACTCTACTTTCTGTCAAATTGACGTTTACGACCACTTTTTCTTTTTTTTCTCAATTTTGAAATATAAGGTTAACTCGATCTAATGCTGTCAATCCCAAAATAAATGCTGTTTTTTCGTTGATTAGTACAGACAAATTTTCTCATATCAATATATCAATTTTTTTTACTTTTAACCTAAGTGATTTCATATTTTTATTTAAATATAATTAAATTTTATAATAAATTATTAATTACTCAATCATCCGTGGATAATGTTTTTTTACTTCTCTCATCAAATTTTCTGGTCTAATAACACCAAACTCTGTAACAATTCCTGTAATACATTTGTGTGGAACTCTATCAAATGCAAAGTTCAAAATATTAAGTCAATCTGGAGCTTCTGGCCACAATTCTTTTCAATTTCTTGTTTCTATTCATACTTTATCTATTGCATCTACTTTCAACAAACTTCCAACTATATATAGTGGTACTCATGAATTCCATGCAGATAATCAAATTGAAAAACTTCAAATCTTATTGATTACTGTTCAATCTGGCTTGATACAATCTGCTCACAAAAAGATTTCTTTTATATCTACTGTATTTCAGAGTGTATTGTCTACGAAAAATCATGCTGATGAATCAGTGACCATAGTATCTGGTACTCAAGCCTGTAATAGATCCAATGATGTCTTTCTTCATTGATACAAAGGCCTTGTTTCAGTATTATATACATGAATTTTTTTTCACATATTTCGAGCTGTTACAAAAATATCAACTACTGATTTTGAATGACAATGTGTAAATACATCATCTCAATCGTGTATTATCTCAGCTCATATTTTTGGCCTTACATCTTCTTCTCTCTCAATTCGCCATAAATATTCCCTAAAAGCATCAGCTATTTCATTTGAAGTTACTCATTTTTTCAGTTTTGATTTTGCATATTTCATAGCGTTACGAAGCAATGGCTCTGTCTCTCTGGCATCTATAAGCATCTGAGAAGCATCATCAAAAAATTTCGATAATTCATTTTTATCTTTAAATTTCGAATCACGCAACTCTTGTTCCATAACTTTACAAGCCTCTCTAGCTATATTTGTTGCTCACTGGATTGTTATACTTTTTATATCTTCAGCAATATATTTGATATTATCTAAATTTTTCATGTTTTTGTATTTTATTTTGTAAATTAATTTGATAGTTTCTTTTTCATAAATTTAGTTTTTTTGATTTTATGCCATATGATAGCTCAAACGATTCAGATTCATGTGATTATCAACATCTCTACTAAATCAATTCATCTCAAAGCTACTGAATCAAATATTTTCGCTAAGAATGGAATGTATACAACCAATAACGTCAATCCTATTGATCCAAATACAGCTGCAAATAACCATTTATTTGATAAAAATTTAACTCAGTAATCTGCTCTAACTATAAATACTGCTAACATTTCTAATATTACTAATAATAGTAATACTCATGTCCTTGCTATATTTATATCTGCACGATTTAAGATAAAGAAAGATAAACATCATATAGTCACAAATACAGATATCATCAAAATGCTAATCAACATTTCTTTGTCTAATATTTTTGATCATTTTTTTCTAGGTTTATGTTGCATAATATCTTCCGCCATTGGATCAATTCACAAAGCTAATGCTGGCAATGAATCAGTAACCAAATTTAGCCAAAGAATTTGTATAGCTAAAAGTGGAGCTGGCATTCAGCAGATACTTGCTATGAAAATAATCAATATCTCTGAGAAATTTGTGGAGAACATAAAGTTTACAAATTTCCTAATATTATCATAAATTCATCTTCATTCTTGGATTGCACTAACGATAGTAGAGAAGTTATCATCTAATAAAATCAAGTCACTTGCTTCTTTACTTACATCTGTACCAGTAATTCACATAGCTACTCATATATCTGCGTGCTTCAATGCTGGAGCATCATTTACTCCATCTCAAGTCATAGCTACCACATTTCCTTTTTCTTTCAATAATTTTACTAATCTTTGTTTGTGGTTTGGACTAACTCTCGCAAATATTGAAACTTTATCCAAAAGTTTTTTTACCTGAGCATCACTCATATCATCCAATTTAATTCATTCGATAGCTTCTCATTGTAATCATAGTTCTGCTCCAATTGCACTAGCTGTAATTACATTGTCTCAAGTTATCATTATGACTCTAATTCATGCTTCATGACACTCTTGGATAGATTGTTTTACTTCTGGTCTAGGAGGATCAATCATAGCTTGAAGTCAAACAAACACTAAATTATTTTCATCTAAATCTCATTTGGTTGTTTTCTTGTATGCAAATCACAATACTCTAAGTGCAGATTTAGCAAAATTTTCGTTCTGTGCTAATATTTTCTTTTTGTGTTTATCAGTAATTTTTACTTCTTTCTCGTTTATGAGTATATGAGAACATTTGTCTATAAGCATCTCTGGTGCTCATTTTGTAAACATGATAATTTCTTTTCACCTTTGACGGATAGTTGTCATGAGCTTTCTATCTGAGTCAAAAGGAATTTCATCTATCAAATTAAATTCTCATTCTTCTTTTTTCCTATCTAGTCATCATTTGAAAGCACTAACCAACAAAGCAACTTCTGTAGGATCTCAAATTACATTTTTTCAGCTAATAGCTGAATTATTACAAAGTAATCCAATTTTTAAAAGTCTTGAAATTCAGTGTTCGTGCTTTATCTCTTCATAGTTTATTCTATGTGCTTCGTGTCCAAAATAACCAACTCCTGACATATCAAAAACTTCTTCATCCACATATAGTTTTTTTACTGTCATCTCATTTTTGGTCAATGTTCATGTCTTATCTGTACAAATCACATTTACTGCACCAAGTGTTTCCACACTTCATAATTTTCTCATCAAAGCATTTTTCTTTACCAATTTCTTCACTCAAATTGAAAGCGCAATAGTCACTACTGCTGGCAATCATTCTGGTATAGCTGCTACAGCCAATGCTATTGCTACAAATAAACCAGATTTTAATGACAAAAGCCATTCTTTCCAATTTCCTGTATCTAATGCTGATCTAAATAATTGTAATCATTCTCATGTAAATGCATCTACTAAGAAAATTACAACACATATAATCAATATGATTACTCATAATTTTTTACTTAAAGCATCTAAGTCTCTCTGTAAATGAGTCTGCTTTTCTGGTGCTTCTTGAAGCATTCATGCAATTTTTCATATTTCTGAATCCATTCAAACATTTGTTACAATAGCCATTCCACGACCTTTTGTGATTTCAGTACCAGAAAATACCATATTACATTGATCTCACAAAGGTACAATTTCTTTGATTGTATCGATATTTTTGGCTACAGGGACAGATTCTCAAGTCAATACTGCTTCAGCTACTTCTACATTCATTGCTTGAATCAAACGAGCATCTGCTCAAATCTTGTCTCATGCTTCGAAAGTGATTAAATCTCAAACAACTAATTCAGATGAATCAATCAACTGTTCTTTTCATCATCTAATTACTTTTGCTTTTAGAGCTGACATTTTTTTCAATGATTCAATTGATTTCTCAGCATTATATTCTTGGACAAATCCTAGTATTGAATTTAGGATTACTATCACAGCTATCACGATAGCATCAATCCATTCTCACATCACTACAGAAATCACGATAGCAAATAATAAAATCAAAATCAAAAAGCTTTTAAATTGCTCAAAAAAGATTTTCCATGGATTGATTTTATTTTTTGATTTGATTTTGTTTTCTCAGTATTTTTCTCTATTCTCATTTACTCATTTTTCAGTCAATCCTGATTTCAAACTTGTAGAATAAAGTTTTTCCAAATCTTTCACATTTTGTTGATAGTTTAGCATTTTTGTTTTTATTTATGTAAATATTTATCATCCTGAAATTTTTCAAGATTATGGACTCATAACAATTATATGCAAAAATCAAAAAAAATGCAAATTTTGAAAGATTTTTTTTATAGAAAAATACGATTATGAAGAAAAAATTATACAATATGGTTTTTTAATCAATTTCGTCCACTTGTTTTGTGATTTTAGAAATTTTGTAGACTTTACACCGGTATAATATCTTGAATATTATAAAAGCAACTCAGCTCATTACGAAAATAGCTGTCCTGATAAATCAGTATAACAATAAGTATGATAACAAAATCACAGACCATTTAACTCCACCATTTTTTAGTATATTGTTTATCTTATTTAGCAATAAATCACACACTCACTCACTATATTCAGTATTGTCAGCTAGAACTTTATCTATAGTATTAGATTTGAATACATTTATCTTTTCAATTATTGGGTTTTCTGAACTTCATTTTGAAGATGATACATCCATATCGTTTATATTTTCTAACAAATTAGAGATATTTTCATCCAATTTATTTGATGTATCGACTTCTTTTTTGTGTCTATTTTTTACAAAGAAAAATGGCTTTTCAACGAATTCAAACATTTTGTTTGAGGCATCATTTAATCATTGGCAAGTGAATGGAAAACTCTGAAACATACCAACAAAAGCGATACTATACATTATTGATATGCAGAGAGTAAATATATATCATCATCTAGTAAAATATGAAATACTATTGAAATCTATCATTTCTAGTGAATAAAACAATGCTCAGATGGATGCATTAAATGCTAAAAGTGATAGAAATATCCAACTATTTGTTTCTATTGGAGTCAACCAAAAAACTACTATTTCAATCACCGATAATCAAGCTAATATCGCTACAAACCACCATATTTTTATACCTTTTATGTCTAAAAATAAAAAATGGAATAGTATAAATGTAGCAAAAATAAAGGTGATTGATCCAAATATATCATGTAAACCAAATAAATATATGATAGACAAGATATATGTAACAAAAGTAATTATCATAAATATTAGCGATCTCAGAGAAATCTTTTTCAATAATTTAGTCATTTTTTTCTTAAAATATCATGCTTAAAAAACAATTTCCAAAAATCATAATAATTCGATACGATACAATCATCGCAGGAATAAATGGAAGTTCTTTTGACTTATTTTTGGTGAATAAATATCTAATTCCAGCATAAATTAGACCTACAATTCCACTAATTATGATATAAAATAATACTAAATATATCAGATTCATACCATTGAAAACAATATCATTTGCAGAAAAAACTAAAGGAAACAATATTCAAATAGTTCATGCTAAATATATATCTCACTGTCAAAATCATTCTCCTTTTACCTTATATCTCATCTTCACAAATAATTTTGCCAAAAAATATATTCACAAAAAAACTCATACAAAAACTAAAGTTGAAATCACAATTTGTCTAAATTGCGATTGCAAAATTGCAAAAATTAAAGCAATAATTGTTGTGATAATCCACATAGGAAAATGTAATTCATATTTCGTATAATCTACTACAATCAACAACATAAATCATCGATTTATAGCGAGTCGTGCAACTAATTCTCCTATATTATCATGAGGAAATAATAGATATGTCATGACAAAGACACATCACATCAATAATTCTATGATCCAATAAAAATTTGGTAATTTCACACCACAATTTTTACATTTTCATTTCTGAGCTACAAAGCTCAAAATAGGTATCAATTCGATTGGAGATAGTGTTTTTTTACATTTATCACACATGGAACGCCCAAATAAAATTGATTTAATTCATTTATTATCTCGTTCTCTACTAATCAAAACACCACCAAAGGAACCAAACATTGCACCTATAATAAACAATAATATAATAAGTAATGTATTTACCATCTTATTTTCAAAAATTAAATTTTTTATTCTTTATATATATAGTTTCATTTATTAAAAGCAAGAAAAAAGAAATAGACATCCTTTTGAGTGGAATTAAACCCCACTAGCTCCGCGAGCAACTCCCCTTATCAGGGGAGAATTAAACCCCACTAGCTCCGCGAGCAACTCCCCTTATCAGGGGAGAATTACTCGAGAAAGGGAAAATACCTCCCTGATAAGGGAGGCTGTTCTATCGAGCATAGCGAGATTAGGTGGGTTTACAAACACATTTATATCACAAAATTAAAAAAAGAGAACAACTTTTTTTGTCACATTCCGACAAATTAATCGTATACTACATTGAAGGACAGAAATATTTTTGTCTGGATAGAGTACAAAGGGACTATGATAAAATAGTATAAAGCACAAAAGGACATTATCGTCAGGTTTGTGTCTATTTATGTCAATTTTGTCTTGAAATACATTTCCAGATAAATACTATTCCTTCTGTCGATCTTATCGTGTGGAGACACGATAAGTAGGTCGGTTATTTGCCAGTTTGTTAGATTTTAACTAATATTAGATGCTGTGTAGTTCAGCTTTCCTAAACCTACGGGGAATAAGAATGAAACAATATCGTAGTTGATATTCACACAAATTGGTACATCCTACAAATTAGTTTATTTACACCGTGTAGATCATTAACAGACAATTAACAAGTGGAGACTCGTTTTGTATGTTGACCGATCGATAATCACGATTAACCAAAAAAGATTGTGGTACTATTTTATATCTTTTTTATAATGTACACATGAAAACATTTAAAAAATTATTCTCTGTTTCTGCAATCGTTGCATTGCTAGGAACATTGGCTCCTATGTATGCTTTCGGTGCAACTTATTCTGAAGAAGAACAAGAAGCATATGCTTACGCATACAGCAAACAAATTACCACCATGCCAACTATTGATCAAGCTAACATGAATGGTACTTTAACAAGGATAGAAATGGCTAAAATGATAGCCAACTATGCTATGAATGTATTAGGATTAGAACCAGATACTTCTAAGACTTGTACATTTACAGACGTAACAGCTGAAAGAGATGCTACTTACGCTAATTGAGTTAAAAATTCTTGTCAATTAGGATTGATGGGACAAAACATCACAGCTTTTAGACCAGATGATCCTGTAACAAGAGGTGAATTTGGAACAACTCTTTCAAGAGCTTTAAATGCAAATGATGCTGATAAATTAGCTGAATTAAATTCTGCTAATCCTTTCTATGAAAAACATCTAGCTTTCTTAAACGCTGCTGGAATTATGAAAAACATATCTACTCCTAATGCTCCTGAAAGAAGAAGTTGGGTAATGATAATGATGATGAGAGCAGACGAAGATTATACAACAGCTAGCGAAGGATGTTCAATGAACGAATTATTAGCATGTTTTGGATCATCTGACATAACAGCTTGTATGGCTGAATGTAGTGGAACTGAACCAGAAAATCCAGATGAACCAACAGTTGTTAAGGCTGGAACATTAAATGTTTCTGCTACAGCTAATGACTGAGCTAAGATATTCTTATGAGGTGAATCTGAATTAGATACTATCAAATTAAATGCTAGTGAAGAAATAACTGTAGAAAAAGTTACTTTAGAAAAGTATGGATATACAACAAATACTTGAATAACAGTTTGGTTAGAAAATGAAGATGGTATCAAAATTTCTAGTGAAAAAACTTTAACATCAAGTAAGGATGAAGTTACATTGACAATCAAAAGAGATTATCGTAATGCTTTAGAAAATAAGGCTTATACTATTGTTGTAAATGTTGATACATGACATGCTGTATGAGATACTCTTTGATTTAAAGTAACTGATGTAACATCAAGTGCTGAAACACTAAGGATATCTTCATATACACCTACTACATATTCTATGGTGACATATACATCTTCTAGCGTTTCTGCTGAATTGAAATGAAAAGATACAACATACAATTATGAAGCATGAAAGGAATATCAAATCGCTAAATTTAGATTGAAAGCTGGTAATGCTGAAATCAGCGTAAAATGATTTACATTAAAAGAAACTGCAAAATCACTTGATATGGAAAAATATATCGATGAAATAACAGTTAAAGCTGGAGATACTACTTTAAGACTTAGTACATCTGACGTAAATAGAGATTGAACAATTAAAGTTGTATTCCCTGAACAATCTATAGAAGCTAAGAAAAATGTTGATTTCACTGTTTATGCAACTTTGACAGAAGATTTTGAAGACTTCGGAGATTCAATAACATTAACTATTGATGCTGTTGATGCTAAAGAAGTAAAAACATCTGCTAGAGTTACACCTACAGTTACAGGAACATCACCTAAATATACATTCCAAGGAACAAAGATTAAATTAACAAATACAAATCTTTGAAAAGTTTCTGCTTTCTGGGGAGCTGAAGATGTTATTGTCGCTGAATGAACATTAGAACTTGCTGAAGCTGTTGAACTTAATAATTTTGTTATAAATGTTACAACATGAACTATTGAAAATCTAGAATTATGGTTAAATGGAAGTCTTGTTGCTGAATGAGAGCTTAATACATGAAAAACAGCATTTACATTTAGCAAAGCATTATTGGAGAAAGCTGGAAAATTGCAATTTGCTGCAGATTTCTATGATATTGATGAAACAATAAATTCTGGGGCTACTTCAGTAAGTTTATCTCCAACATTTAATAAAACTTTGTTGTCAAGTATAACAACTTGATCTATTGGAAGATATGATGATTCTAATGAAATAGTTGCTGTAGATAATTTTGCAGGATCTATGTCATTCTCTGCAGTTACTATTGAAACTGCTAAATGAAATCTTGAAAACACAATAAATCAAAGAGTTGAAGTTTTGGCAGAATGAAATGCAACAAGAGTTACATTATTTGATGGAAAATATACTGCTAAAAAGGGTGATGTTTATTTGAATTCTTGATCTATCTCAAGTACAGCACCATTATCTACTGATGAATCTATAACATTCTATGTTACTATTGCTGATACTGACTTTGATGTAACATTAGAATCTGGAGACACAGCTGATTCTGTAACATTTACAGATGTACTTGTTAGAAAATGAGAATCTGTTAATGTAAAAGTAGAAGCTGAAGTTATTGCATACAAAACTGGAGATTTAATATATAAACTTGCTTTGGATGGAGAAGATGATGACACAAATCCTGTTACTGGTGCTGCAGAAAATATGGTAACATTAAAGAGAGTTTCTGCTTGATCTGTTACAGTTGTAGCAGCAACAAAAGCAAATGATGTTGTATTAAGATGAAACAACATATCATTAGCTAAATTCACAGTAAAACCAAAATTAGATAATACAAGATTGACAAGTATTGAATTATCTTGATTAATATTAAGTTGATCTTCAACATGATTAGCTGCTAATAATTTGAAAGTTGTTGTTGATGGTACAATTTTGGATGCAAGTGAAGGTGAATATTCTGTTACTACTGGTTGAGTATTAACTACTTCTGGTTTGGATGTTGCTATGGATAGCGATGGTGTAGATGTTGAAATAACATTAAAAACAACAGATGAAGATGGTGCTGATGATGGAGAATATGCTATATCATTGACTAAAGTTAATGGAAGTAATGTTTCAAAATCATTCAACAAATACATAGTACCAGTATTGGTAAAAATAACAGCTCAAGAGAATTTATGAGATACAACTAAATTCACATTCTCTGTAGATAAATATGATGAGAGTTATGATGTTGAAGACTTCAAGTTTAATACTTACACTATTTGAACAATAACAGATGGTCAAATAGAAGAAGTTGAGAATGATACAACAGTAACATTCTTAAATAATATTAACTACAAAGTTGGTTGAAAACTTATAAACATCAATAAGGATACATACAGAGATTACTTCAGACTTTGAGATTCTTTCTTAAAGGTTTTCAAAGCTCAAGACTAATTTCTTTGAACTGAAATAGAAAAAAGACTCACGAAAGTGGGTCTTTTTTTTGTTGTATTAAACCCCACTAGCTTCGCGAGCAGCTCCCCTTATCAGGGGAGAATTTCACCAATAAAGGATAATTCCTCCCTGATAAGGGAGGCTGTTCTGCCGTAGGCTAGGTGGGTTTATTAATTCAATCTGGGTGTATGGGGGGATTTGCTACTCAGAGCAAGGATTTTTTAATCTTGAAAAGGTTGATTGAATAGTTATAATCAGTAGTGTTTATATTGTCTAATAATCTTATTATGTTTAAAAACTACATCGATTCTTTGTTGGATAAAACAATCTATTACGAGGATGAAGATTGAGTAATTATTGCAAAGATTACAGATAAACCTGGATATTTTACACAATGAGAAAATTTTGAAGAGGCCAGAGAAAATATGATAGATTTGATAGAAACACTGATGATCGAAGATATAAAGGAATGAAAAATTGATTTGGTAAAGGATTTTAGTATGAATAAAGAAGTAGAATATGCCTAAAGTTACACCTATAAATGCCAGAGAATTGGTAGCTAAATTAAAAAAACTCTGATTTGATTGACCATATCCTTGATGAAGACACATGTTTATGATTAAAGATTGATATAGAGTCCCATTTCCAAATCATGGATGAAAAGATATTTCTAGATGAGTAGTAAATTGTATTGTAGAATATATTTGAATTTCAGTAGATGAACGAAATAAATTGTAGAAAAAGGGCGATCGCGATGTTGCTCTTTTTTTTGTTTGTCTCAGTTCTCATCAATCTTGAATATCAAAAGAAAAACATTATAGTTCCTTTACGCGTTTTTTATTTTGATATTTTTTTGTATGAAAACTTTGGCAATAGAGACAAGTTGTGATGATACTTCCATTTGAATAGTTAATTTTGACTGAAATACTTTCACTGTAGATAAACTTTTGGCATATTCTCAAGTCAGAGAACATAATGAATTCGGTTGAGTTGTACCTGAAATTGCATCTAGATTACACTCTGAGAAAATTATTGCCGTATTGACTGAGATATGACGAGATAATATAAAAAATGTGGATTTTATCTCTGTTACTACTCATCCAGGATTGCCATGATCTCTGGTTGTTTGAGAAACGGTTGCAAATTTATTGGGAGAATATTTTGACAAAAAAGTGATAAAAATAAACCATATCGTATGACATGTTTTATCATTATTGCTTGAAAGAGATATTAATGAAATTGAATTCCCAATGATGGTTTTGACGGCTTCTGGTGGACACAATAATATCTATTACATCAGAAAAAATATGGAGTGAGTACCTGAATCAGCTGATATAAAACATTGACCATTTACGCTAACCAAGATTGGTCAGACCTTGGATGATGCTGCATGAGAATGCTTTGATAAAGTTAGTAGGATGCTTGGTTGACCATACCCATGAGGATTACGAATTAGCCAGCAAGCAGCACTTGGACACCCAAATAAAGAATTTGAATTACATAGGATTTGGCTAGATAATGATAAATTTGAGTTCAGTTTTTCTGGTACAAAAGCACAAATGAATCAAATAATTAGGAAGCAAGAAGAAAAAGTTTGAAGGACAGAAAATATTTTTTCAGAAGATGAAATTCACGATATTGCCTATGAATTCCAAGAATCTGTAGTAGAAATTTTAGCAAAAAAACTCGTTAGAGCTGCTATAAAATACGATGTGAAAACAATATGACTTTCAGGATGAGTTTCAGCTAATGATAGGTTGAAAGAGTCTATTTTAGAGCTTTTGGAAAATGAAGTTCGATTAAAAAATCAAATACATGAATTTGGTACAACAGAACAATTATGAAATTTCAAACCAAAATTATTTGTTCCAGCCAAAAAAGTTTACTGCACAGACAATGCGGCTATGATTTGAGTTGCAGGAATATTGAAATGAGAATAGATTACTTGTACTATAAAATGATATTTATGTAAATATTTTTTGTATAAATTTTCATTTGTTTTTTATTTTTATATTATTATATAAAAAAGGATTGGTGCTATTTTAGTAACTAAATTTTGTAATTATTAAAATCATGAAACAGAGAATAAAAACAAACTTATTGATATTTTTGATTGCTATACCTATTGCTATTTTGTTGTTTTTTGTAGTTCAAAATCCTGAATTTTTGTCTGGTAGTGTTATTTCACTCCAAGAACAGCAGGCTATGAAAGACAATAATCGAGATTTGTGATACAAAAATGAATGAAATGTATTGGATGTATTTTTGGATGAAAGAGTTAGTGATTTAGATTATTTGACTTTGTCTATCATATACGATCCTGATAGTATTTCTTTTGATTTAGAAAAATTTGATTCACAGACTGAATACAAGATTTTGTCAAATGAAGAATGAAGTCTTTTGATTCAGTTTAGTAATTTTGCTGGAAACTCTTTTGATCACAAAAATAGCTTATTTATGTTAAATTTTGATTGAAAAGAGCCTAATATATTGGTTAGTGAAGCGACTGCTTATTTGTTCTCTTGAACAAATAAATTGTTGTCTATCGGCTCTTTAAATAAATACAAAGAGAGTCACGACTAATTTTATTATAAATAATTTTATGTAAATGAAAAAAGCTTTCAAAGGTGTCTTATTGTCATGTATGTGTTTACTGCTTTCATTGTGATACATTTTTGCTGAAGATCCAGATAATTTCTCTATAGAAGTCAGTGAAAATATTTTGGCTGAAGATTTTGTAGATTTCACTGTAGCAGCTATGAAAGATTGAGAAATATTGAAAGATTATACTTGATCTATTGTTTTTTGGGTAAATTATGCAAATTGAAATCTTCTTAGTGAAGATTACTATACAGTTCCAAATGGATCTTGGTATAATTTCGAAGAATCAGATCTTTGACAAAAAACTTTCTCAAAATGATTATCAATAAAAACAGCTTGATCATACAAATTGATTGTAACAACTTTGTGAGTAAATTCAAATAATATCACTGCAGAAGCTGTGATTAATGTAACTGACAAAAATTGAGGATGAGTTTTGAAAACAGTTTCTATCAGCTATCCTACAGATGATTCTACTGAGACTAAATCTTTTGTAAATGTTTTGTGATATTCTGAAGAATTGAAAAATTCACCTGTAAATATTTATTTGAATGGTAGAATGGTTAGTACTTGAGAGACTGATGAAAAAGGAGATTTCAATATAGTTGTCGCTGATCTTCTTTCATGAGATAATGAAATTCAAGCTAAAGTAGTTGATGTAAATAATGAAGTTATATGAGAGTCTTCAGTTATTAAGGTAAAATATGAATCACCTCAAGATTGATTATTTCAATCTTTAGAAATTTTACCATGAAGAACTGGTAAACAATGAGATAAATTTATATTTAATGTAACTACTGATGATAATGTTTCATCTGCTCAACTATTGTTTAGTAATGGTAAAAAGTTTTCTATGGATAGAGTTTGACAGTGAATGTTTTCAAAAGAGGTTTTAGCTGACTTTTTTGGAGATGTGACTGTTTCTGTATCGTTGATACAGTGAAGTGATGAAAAGATATATGAAGATCTAAGCCAGATTTCTGTAGCTGAAAGTATAGCTGTCACAAATATAAAATTTGCAGCAACATGAATAAATAATAGTGATGTCATAATATCTTGGGATACAATCGGAACTATTTCTAAATATCAAATAAATTATGGTACTTGAAAAGATAATTTATCTAATTCTGTAGCCGTTTCTTCATCAAATGTATCTGTGACAAATATAGAAAAAAATACTACTTATTATTTCCAGATAATACCTATTGATGAAGAATCACACAAATCATGAGAACCATCTGAAATTGTAGAATATATTTACAATGCTCTTCTTCCTTGTGTTGTAAAATGAATTAATGTTACTACTGAACATATTTGAGACAATTATTATTTAGTTCGAGATCCTGTAGAAAATGCCATATCTTATGAAGTTTATAAATCTGAGTGGGCTGATATGACAAATTCTAGATTAGTTTGAAGTTTGACAGGAACTAGATTTCAATATTTGTTTGACCCAACAGCACAAACAGATCAATATGCATATTATCAAGTACAAGCGACATGTCCTGATGGAAATAGTGTCAAAATAGATAGTGCTAAAGAAGTTAAAGTTTGACCATTAGAAAATACACTATTAGTGGTTATAATATCAATATTTGTGTACAGTATGTATAAATTAAATAAAATATCAGATAGAGATTCTTAAAAAAATATGATATCATTTCATGTGAATCTTTGTTTATATTTAATAAAATTTATATTATAAAATTTTTAATTCATGGATAAATTTCCAAAAAAATACAATCCTAAAAAAACAATAAAAGAAGAAAACACAAATAACACATGAATAGAATTATTATCTGATAATATCCCTTTGGATCAAAATATAAATCCTGGTTCTATTTTTTCTCTTTATTTTAGGGATATGTATTGTAAATATCACAATATATGCAACCAAAAAAATCAGGAACAATTTAGAAACAACATATGATTTACTACATCTTCTCTTTATTATTCTAGCCTAGAAACTGAAAATCCAAAAAGAATAAAGTTACAAACTGAGAAAAAAGTTAAAAAAAATATTACATTTTTAAAAAACTTATGACTGAATATTGATGATTCAGCAAAAAACTTTGCTATGACTGAACGTTTTTCTCGTTATGTCAGAACTGTTTTTGCTAGTTTGTATAACAATAAAAAGTTAATAAATGAACAAAATTTAATATATCGAAGTAAAAAATATCAAACTAATATCTCTGATGCAAATATAGAAATTAAAGAGGTAGAAGAACCATATTATAGCATAAAATATTTTATAGAAGCTAAATGACAAACTATAAATGTGAGAACTACAAGATTGGAAACTATTTTTTCTGATGTAGCTATTGCTGTAAATCCTTTAGATAAGAGATACAAAAAATTGATATGACAAAATGTCATTATCCCAATAATCAATAAAATTATTCCTATCATATGAGATGAATCTGTAGATATTTTTAATGGAGAATGAGCTATTAGAGTCACACCTTGACATGAATTATTTGGCTTAGAGGTAGCTAAAAAGCACAATCTTCCAACGGATGTTTTTGCTATAGACACAAATTGAAAATTTACTGAAAATGCTTGAGAGTTTGCATGAAAAGATGTTTCTGAATTTTATGACAATATAGTGAAATATATAGACGATATATGAAATTTAAACTGACAATGAACAATAAAGGAAAATAGATTCTTCGATAAAAATACATGAGAAGAGTTATTTCCGATTACTGTACATCAGCGAAATATGAATTATTGATATTCCAAAGATTTCTTATTTGATTTTATAAAAAATTCAGAAAATTTTAATGATATTTATTGAAAAAATGAATATCTAACCTCTTTGTTGGAAAATAAAAAATGATATGTAATTTCAAAAAAATCAAACAAAGGAAACCTATTGCCTCTTGTGTGAAACCAAGAGAAAGACTTATTGTTTTGCATTGATGATGAATCTATATTGGACATATATAGACAGAAAAAGTCAAAAAAAGATATCGTGATGACATTAGTTATATTAAATCTGATTTTAGACAACGATTTATCTACTACTTTTTCATTAGAAAATTTGGTAGAAGTCTTGTTCTCTAGAAATTTTATGGGTAATAATACGAAAATATGAGAGTATATAGATATATATACAAGCTTATCACAAGAAAATTCTGCATATAAAGATGGTCTAAAATCACTAAAAAGATTAGTTGAAACTTTGGATAGAGATGCTGAAAAAATAGAATTATTGTTGGATGTTTTGAAAGATAGTTTTGGTATACAGATAGACAATGAAAATATTTCCGTTAATTTCCATGATTTTTTCTGAGAAGCATGATTAGACTTTATTACTAATGATTCTTTCAACAAAAGCTTTATAGATTCTTGTTCTTTTCTGTACAGATTAGGTTGTAAATATGAAGAAAAACCATATTCAGAAATTCAGGCTGAAAATAGCACATTTATGGTTTCAAAAGATAATTGTAATGATTTCTTGGATCTTTGTCTTTTAGCATTAGAATACTCAAAAAGACTATTATTTTCTGATTTGGTATATCATCCAATGTTGGTTGATGAAAAATGACAAAAAATAAACAATTATAATTCAAAATTTTATAGTAAAGATTTTTATGAAAATCTAAATTTATATTGAGCAAATATCATTAGATCTACTATATTACTGTGAGAAAATTACGACGAAAACAAAGATTTATTCATTTTTAATACATATAGAATTAATGAATATAAAATATTAATAGACAAGATATGGAATGCAAATAGGTATATTTTTTCAAAATTTAGGGAAAAATATGCTCATAAGAAAGTAAATATTGCTGAAATATTGGAATGAATTGATTTGGAAAATATTTCAGATTATGATACTTGGATATTGCAAGATTTAAAGATGATGCTTGATGAATTCTGCTATGAAAATGCCGAAGAAAAGATTATTTTATTATGAAAAAAAATATTAAAAAATTATTCTTCTTTTTTCTGTGATAAATATATCAATATTACAAAAATTCTAAAAAAAGAATGTACAATATCTGTTTTGATATTTGTGAATTTTGTATTTTTGAAACTATTGTATCCATATATTCCTAATTTTATTTCCGAAATATTGGATATTTTTGATATAGATTGGCAATGAGTAGATATCTTTAATTTAAATATTTTTGATACAAAGGAGAAAAATTATAAAATAAATATATTTTTGGATTTGATAGACAAAATTGTTTATTTGAAATGGAAATTATGAATCAAAAAGCATGAATTTGTGGATATTTTCGTCCAAGCAAATCCTGATTTTTTGCAATTTTTGCAAATAAATGAATCTGTATTTAGATTATTGACCAATATACAAGATATAAACTTGGTTAAGCTTTATGACAAAATACCTGATTGATATGAAACAGATAATGTGATAAATATTTCTCTTTGAATAAAGAGGCCTGATACAGTGAAAGTTGAAATTAGGAAAGATGTTCTAGCTGACTTAGAAAATGAATTCAAAAACAAGCAGGAACATCTTCAACATTTAAAATCATTATTAACTTCTGTCTATTTAGATGCTGATCCAGATTTAATAACTAAAAAGAGAGAAGAAATAGCCAAACTACAAGAAGAAATAGAAGAAATTGAATTTAGAATCGGAAAACTAAAGGTAAAAAATGAATAATTAACATATTAATGCTTTTACTATCTTATCTTTTGCCACTGAAATTTCAGCTAAAATATCTTTCGTGACTTTTTCTTTTTTGAAATTTTGATATTTTGTGAATATAGACAACATATTTTCTTTATAGTTCGGATCATTGGAATCTAACAAAATATCATCATATTTCTGGACATAAAATTTAGCATTATCATACTGATCGTGAGTTCGAGGAATTGGTACCATCACGATTTTTAAATTATAGAGTTTTTGTTCTGCAAGTGATGTAGTTCACGCACGCGTGAGTGAAATATCACAGAATTTCAAAAGTAGTCCCATATCATGCTGGGAAACAAAGTCAAAAGTATGCACATTTTTAAATGAATCAAACTTTGATTTTAAATCTTGATTTTCTTTTCCAAGGACAAGGAATATTTCATAATTTGAATAAATATTTTTATTTTCAGATATAGAATCGATTAAATTTTCGTACAGCCTTTTTGATCATTGAGATCATCACATCACCAGTAGATGTGTTTTTTTTGAGTCGGAATAAAATAGTTGTTCCGACATTGTCAAATCTTCTCAGATATTCTCATGAACTGGGATATTTTTGATACTTTCGTGTGAAACAATGTCATCTGACAATATTTGTCAAACTGTGACAGAATTAGGTAAAACATTATCAAAACCTGTGAACACTGTCGTAGCGTATCTAGCTGCAATTTTATTTACAAGTCATGAATGAACGTCTGATTCATGGACTACTATCTTTTTTTTGAGTATTTTTCAAGCAATAACTACAGGTAATGCTACATATCATCATTTACAAAATATTGTGTCGATTTTATATTTTCTCAAATAATGTAACGATTGGATTATCCCCCAACCAAATTTGAACATATCACGAACGTTCTTTAATTTTGATTTTAAAGGTGTTTCTCTACGATATTTTCCAGATACTATCGTCTGAAAAAATAAATTCTGATTCGATGTCGATATCTTGTCGAATATTTCATGTTCCAGTGATTTTTTTTCTCAAAATCGAATTATTTTTGATATCTCTTGACTGTATTCTGGATGTTTATTTATGTGTTCTATGATGCTTTTTACGGGAAACACATGTCCTCAAGTACCACCTCCAGCCATTGCTAAATTTATTTTTCACATATCGACAAATTAGAAAATAAATTTATTGTATGGTATCAAATATTTTTGTAGTTTCAAGAGAAATTAGCAAACAACAATAAAATACTTATTTTAACTCAATATCCTTGTATATTGCTAAAAAATAATTATAATATAATTCCACAATAAAAGATGTAATATTATGAAAACGTATTATTTTTTAAACAATGGCTACCACTATTTTTTAGAGCCATGCGGCGAGGAATTTTATCAACTTCATTCGGATGCAGAATATCTGCAACAACTCGAAGCCAACGAGGCAGAATCTGGGATCATTAATTCAATCACAATCGGTAGAATCGTTCTCCTGACTCTTGGAGATGTATTTGAAGATATGATTGTAACTGAGATTCAAAAAACTGAGGGAAATCATCCAGCCTTTGGAATCAAACTCGAAAAACGCAAAACCTGAATCAAGCCGAAATAATTTTCGGCTTTTTCTTTTATTAAAAATTATAAACTTTTCGACAAAAATTCACTACTTTTGTGAATTAAAAATTTGTCAAAATTGACATAAAATTTGACCAAAAATTTCATCGATAACCAAAAGTTGTCAATGCAATTATTTATTAGTTCATAATTAATATTTCTATTCAATAATTCTTGTTCAATTTTGACAATGTCGACAATTTTTGGACTTGAAAAATTCACTATTTTTGTGAATAAATTTTTTGAAAAATAATTAAAAAAAGATGTGATTTTTCACATCTTATATCTATATCATTATTTGTGTTTTGTTTTTTTTCACTAAAAATTCAAAAATATCTTCTGTGTTTCTTTCTTTTTTTGCTTTTCTTCTTCATTTAAATCTTCTGATTCAAAAGAAATATCTTGTGGAATATCAACTTTTTCTTGTTTTTCTAGCTCTTGATTTGGCTGATCTACAATTTCTTCTTTATTTTCTGGCAAAGAAGCCAAAATATTTTCAGATATATCTTTTGTTTCTGATTCTTTTTCTGGAGCTACTTCAATTTCAGAAAGTTTCTTTTCGCTTGTTTTATCTTGTTCAATATCCGTTACTACTTCAAATTCTTGTTTTTTCTCCATCTTTTGCCTTTCTCTTTCTTTTTTTGCTATTTCATAGTCATAATCGGTTTGCATGTTAATCCAATATTTTTCTGGAGTTCAAAAAACTTCCGACAAAATCAAATCCCACTGGATTGTGATATTTCTTTTTCATTTGATCAATTCATTGACCTCACTATTTTTTTTTCATACAAAAACAGCAAACTGTTTTTGTGTCCAGTTCCTATTTCTAATTTCTTCTATTAATTTTTTTCATGGATGTAACATTTTTTGTTTGTGTCTATTTCATAAATTCTATGAACTAGTGAAATTATAATCAAAAAAATTTTTCTGTCAATTTTTATTACACAAAAAATTTTTATATTTTTCCAAACAAAAAAATTCTATTTTTCTATGAAACTGTGAAAAAA
>Ga0310786_10002645_pt1 | contig 27044 bp, 34 predicted proteins | sample AusTroGonzalo_MG_FD_203881 | JGI IMG/M metagenome (GOLD analysis project Ga0310786, IMG submission 203881) | Bovine rumen microbial communities from tropical cattle in Woodstock, Queensland, Australia - Gonzalo_03 (v2) (version 2) | ecosystem: Host-associated > Mammals > Digestive system >...
TGCCGTAGAAGTATTCGGTGTCAAAACCATTCACGTCCCCAAGCTGGATGGTTTGAGGAAAGTTTAGCTGCGTTGCGTAAATCGCACTCGGTTTGATTTCGTAAGCGAAGTATTCCTTCACTTTGATTCCGAGATTTTTCAAGGCAATTTGTCCGCAACTCATACCGTCGCATAGGCTCAAAACCGTTATTCCGTCCGACGATAAAATTCCACTTTTATCGTCAATTTTTCACCCGAAACTTTCGGTGTTTTTGAAGATCGGAACTGTTTTATTCGACGGATTTCAGATAGTGGTATGCTGAAAGCGTTGTAAATAAAGGGTTTTCAGAGGTATTAAATGTCAGAAAACAATAAAAGTGGAATTTGTTTTATTCAGGGTTTTATTCATTGTTTCTTTTCCCGCTTCTCTTGTTTTGCTTGTGATAGTATTTTACCACAATTCTGTTGTTTTTGCAATGCGTGATTTGTTTATCAAACTGTTACAGAATTGTGAATTGAGCTTCCGTGATGATCTTCGTGCCGTACTTTTTCGCCGCCTGATTCTTTGCGCTGCCGGAATCCGGCTCGTTCGTAATCAGATAATCCGTCTTCGCCGTCACGGAGGACACGACTTTGCCGCCGCGCGACTCGATCTCCTTCACGAGATCGTCCCTGCTCTTATACGTTTCGAGCTTGCCCGTAATGCAGAAGGTCTTCCCTTCAAGACTTGTGCCGGATGACGCTGCGGAGTTGTCAAGCGTATCGTCCATGCAGGAAGACAAGAGGTAGAACGCCTCGTGATTCTTCTTGACGTACTCGTTAATCTGCCGCGCCGTCTGTTCTCCGATGCCGTCGATCTTCGACCAGTCATAGTCGCCCAAACAGTAGTGAAGGAAGATTCCGAACGGAAGTCCGTCAAACTTTCCGTCATCGGACAGCTTTCCGATTTCGTTTGAAATATCCTTCGCCGTGGATTTCCCGATACCAGGAATCCCAAGTGCGACAAGGAGATTTGACAGCTTGCAATGAGAACTCTTCTCGATGGATTCAATCAGCTTTTCATAGCTCTTCTTTCCGAAGCCGTCTATTTGCATGATTTCCGCGTTATCTTTGAGCGTGAAGATTTCATAAAAATCCCGACGCAGAAAACCGCGTTCTACAAGCGTTCTGATTCTTTCCTCGGACAGACCCATGATGTTCAGTCCCTGCCTTGACGCAAAGTGCGTGAGCATGTCGATGATTCTATCCTTACAGTTTTCGTTCGGGCAGTACAGCATTTCGCGCCCGTTGTCGCTTGTGATTTCAAGCGGTGTGCCGCAGCAGGGACAAAGCTCCGGGATATGATAGTTGCCGCTCCGCGTCAGATTCTCCGTAACTTGCGGGATGATTTGATTTGCCTTGATGACTTCGATGGTATCGCCGATCCCAAGTTCCAAGTCCTTGATGATGGAAACATTGGAAAGTGACGCGCGGTTGACTGTCGTCCCGTCGATTTCAACGGGATCGAAGACCGCAACGGGATTGACAAGCCCCGTCCGGCTCACGCCCCATTCAATATCGCGCAGGGCGGTTTCGTTTCTCTCTTGATAGAACTTATAAGCAAAGGAATGCTTTGGATGATGCCCCGTCATGCCGAGGCTATTTCCGAATTTCGTGCTGGTAAACGCGCCGACAACGCCGTCAATCGGAATCTTGTCGTGTTCGCACCATTCCTGCAAGGATTCAATCACTTGCGATATGCTTTCGCGGGAACGGTTCCATGCTCCGACAAGATAATATGGCACAACTTCAAACCCGCATACGTCCAGCATTGCAAACCCTTCGTCCAGGTCTGGCATGATGGTTCCGGGTATCATGGTGTTTTCTTTGGAGTACAGCCGCCACGCGATGAACTTTATTTTTCTTCTCGCGGCGATGGAACTGTCAAGCTGCCGGACGGAACCGCTCACGAGATTGCGCGGGTTTTTATACTCCGTGCTTTCCAATTCGTTGATGCGGCGGAAATCGTCGTAGGTGATGATACATTCGCCGTCAACAATCATTTCTCCCTCGAACGGAATTTTCAGCGGAAGGTTTACGAATGTTCTGGCGTTGTGGGTAATGTCTTCTCCGATCTCTCCGTCGCCCCGGCTTTCCGCGCGGACAAGTTCGCCTCCCTTGTAGGTCAGCGAACACGTCAGCCCGTCCAGCTTCGCCATCAGGACATACGGTTCAACGCCGAAATAGCCGAAAAACTCGTCAATATCCGTCGTCTTGCCGAGGGATAAGAGGGGATGATTGTGCTTCACCTTTTGAAGCTGGCTGACCGTCGCATAGCCCACCGTTTGCGTGGGCGAATTGGCATACACAATTCCCGTCTTATCCTCCAACTTTTTCAGTTCGTCGTACATCTTGTCGTACTCGAAATCCGAAACAAGCGAAGTATTCCGGTTGTAGTATGCGTCTCTATACTCGTTCAGCTTTTTTACGAGATCGTAAATATGTTCCTGTATGTTTGTAGTGTTCATAGTCATCCTCATTTCGGATCGTCGTCGCCGAAGATCATAGATGCAGCCAAGATCAAAAACACGGCAATGAAAACGAGCACCCTCGGATCAAAATTCATTTTTGTCCTGCTCCGCGTTCCGCCGCTTTTCCAAGAGCTTTTCTTCGCGCTCGTCTTCCGCGCGGTTCGTCTGTAAAAGCGCAGTGATAAACACGCCGACGATTCCGCCGACAAGCACACCGGCAATAAATGAAATCATCTGAACAATCCTTTCTTCGGTACGGCGGGCTTTTCCATCCAGTATGCGACTTTCTCCGGCTCGTCTATAAGCCATGCGCCGAGGAAGAATTCTGCAATGTCGAGCGTCCCGTCTTCGTAGACAATGTATGTAACCGTTCTGTCGTCTGGCGTTTCAGCGTCAACGCCCTTCGCGTCGTGCCACTTGATACCTCCGGCTTCAAGACCATCCTTGTAGCCGCGCGAATAACCATTGTTAAACGCGACTTCCGTTTTGTCTATGTCTCTCATTTCTTTTTCCTCACTTCCAGCTTACGATATAGATTCCGTCCCACGCATCATATGTGACCTCAAAACCGTTTGCTTTCAAGTCTTTTGACAGCGCGGCCGAAACATACTCAAACGTGATTTGAAACAATCCGCTTTCTGCCGCCTTCCGAATCTTCTCATAGTACGGGTTGAAATCTTCCGTGTTCTGCGTTGCAAGCAGATACATCTGCTCCGCCGTGTACGATACCCTTTCCATATGTAACTCCTTATTGGTTTGCCTCAAAAAACGCTCTTGCAAATCCGGGCGGAGTCATCGCCCTAAATTCAGCGTCCGTTTCCGGCTTATGATAGGATAGTTGCGGTATGTTTTCCCATGCGCTTTTATGCAGGAACGCGAAGTTCGGTTTCCCTCTGCCCGGTCGCGTGTAGATGTTGAGTTTAGGAACGTCGTCCCAACTGTCGTAGACCACACGGGGGGGGCAAACCGACCCCAAAGATCGGTCGCTTTCGTCCATCCGTCGCCGAACTGCCACGGCTGGAAGGTCAACGCGGGCTTTCCCATGTACTTACGGAGATACCCGCGCGGATTCTCCATCGCCCAAAATTTGGGGTTACACTTTTCGATGATCTTCAAACAGGCATTGACGATCTCCATGCCCGCATCCTCGTCCCGATCTCTCGCTTCGGCAATGCAGTTCAAGACGGAAAACTCCGTGCATGGCGGCGCGGCAAGGATGCCATAAACATTATCGGGCGGCTCGTAGGCTCTCACATCGTACTCCGGCAGAGTGATAACGCGCACGTCATACCCGGCTTCGCGGTACGGCTTCGACCATGAACCGGTTCCTCCGCACAAGTCAAGGATGATTTTGTCTTTGTTCAAAGCAGTCTTTCAATCCTTTCGTAGTGCAGGAAAAACTCTCTGTTGACGCGCACATCCCTGTGGTAATGTCCGAAGTGCCACTCGAAGAATTGAAGCCCGTGGTCGAAGATCAAGGACTGGAAATAATCGGTCAGCTTGTCCGGGTTTTTGAATCCGAGAAGCGTCGCTACGAATGTCGGACAGCAATGTGAGATCACATAGTCAACTTTGAAATCATATCGTTTCAGGTTCTCGATGCCGCGATCCATTTCCTCCTGTGTCGGAAGTTCCTGTTTCCACCACGACAAACCCTTGATGCGGAGCATTTCTCCGAGGTGTAAGGTTCGGAAGTTGTAGTCCTTGACCGCTTCTTTCAGCGATGGATATTCCGCCGGGTCTATGATACCGTCTTGAATGTCATGGCTTCTTGCCCCGCCGAAGACGAAGAAGGTCTTCCCTTCCAGTTCGTAGACGTACCCGCGCATGAGGTGGTATATGTTCTCGCGGATTTTGTGGGCTTTCCCACCGTGGAAATCGACGACGGGAAATTCGCTGTTCAGTCTGTCGAAATTCTCGTGATTGCCGTCCGCGAAAAGGAAGGTCGGGTTCCGCCGCGCAAGCTGTTTGAGGTTATAGCGTTCCGTCGAATTGTCGTACCACACGCCGCCGAAGTCTCCGCAGATTATCACGAAGTCGTCGCGCGTCATTTCGCGCTGGTCTGGAAAGCGTTTCGTGGTAAAACGGGAGAACTCGGCATGGGTGTCGCCCGTTATGTAAATCATCCGGGCTGTTCCGTGGTGGTCTTCTTGTCTACGGCTTCGTATGCTTTCTTCGCCGCCATAAGCTCAAAGGCTCTGCGATATGCTTCCGCCTGTTCGTTGATGCGGCGGTTCTGTTCGCGTCTGGCTTTGGCTTCGCGCTTTTCCTTCGCCTTTGCCGCGCGACGCTGCTTTGCTTCCTTCTCTTCCTTTGCCTTGCGTTCGGCTTCCTGCTCGGCTTCCTGCTTCTTGATGTAAACCTTTTCGACGGCTTCGATCAGGTTGTTGTACGCCGCCGTACCGCGTCCGCCGTTGAAGTAGGACAGGATTTTCTTCATCAGGCAGATAGAGATACCCGTCTCGAAGACGAATTCGTCCGCCTCGTCGGTGACTGCCTTTTCCGTCGTGCCGTCCGCGAAGGTCAGAATCACGACTTTGTTGTTGATGATCTGCACGTCGGTGATTTCCGGCAGGATTTTGTAGGGGATGCCGCTCTTCGGTTTATTCGTTTCGTTTTTCATTTCTTTCTCCGTTTTGTTGCATTCGATTTTCTGCGTAAGTTTTTCATAGATTTCGTCAACCGTTTCCATACCTGAATCTTGGGCGGTAACGTTGGTATTCATAGAATAGCTTGGATAATAGCCGGTAGATGTGCCATATGTATAAGTCGTTGACGTACTCATTGTGTTTTCAACCGGCTCTCCGTTACAGAGGATCGTCCCATCTTCTGATAAGCTAAGACTTATATCTCTGACTGCGCCGATGACGTTGCTGAAATAATCGCCCATTTGTGTCTCCTTACTTTTTGGTAATTATTGGTAACTGCTGTTTTATTGTTGGTAATCATTGGTAATTAGTTGATTATGCTCCGGCAGAGTTCAGAATTATCATTTCAGACCTGTCGCAGAAGAGATAATTCCCGAAAACATGAATAAGATGGCGGCTACGGCGGACATAGCAAGCACCGCATACAGCAGAGGATTCCACTTTTCATCTATGATCTCCTGTTCGATTGCGGCTGCGATGCCCGCGGTCACTCCGACACACAAGATCATAAGGATGAAGTATATTACCGTCTTGCTCAAACCGAAATCACCTCTCTTAATTTTGCCCCGCAATGAGGGCAGAAGTTTTCAAACTCGTGCCGTCCGTTTATAACCTGATAAACCACTTCCCTGCGGCAGAACGGGCATACGGCTTCCGGGCTTGTCGGGCTTGTCTTCTCAACCCTCGTCCATTCACCGTTGTTTCTCGCCGCGACGACCGGCAGAGGACAGTCACGATAGAAATGATCGGTCGCGTCGCCCTCGTCGGTACATCCTCTCGTGCATTTGTGCTTTTTGAGATTGTAGTACATACATTCGCCGCAACAGGGAATGCCTCTGTATTGGATCATAATTCGGCCTTATCTATGTCTTCGTACCCACCGAACAGTTCCTTTATCCCGAACGCTTGAATCAGCTTTTCTTTCAGCGTTTCAAAGTCTGGAATCTTTTCCGTTTCTTCGGTTGAGATTTCCCTCCCCATCAAATCGAACCCTTCAAGCCGGAACCGTTTTCTCTTCTCTTCCGTCGTAGGAGCGGTCACTTGCTCACAATAGTTGTAAATGCCGTTCTCTTCATCGTAATTGAACGTAACGAACACATTCTTTTCTCTGCCGTCGTCGATACAGGTATTATGTCCGATACGACAACCGAACCGGCAGATTCCGTCCGGGTTTCTGTGAACGCGCGGACTATCAATGTAAATACAATTCGGATAATACGCGCCGAAATGATTGTCCGAAAGTTCAATCTGGTTAAAAAGCTCCGCGATCTTCTGCAATTCTCTGTTCATTTGCTTCCTCCTTGTTTATTATTCGCGTATTTCCCTGCTCTTGCCGCGTTGAAACACGCCTTGCATTGGTTCAAATAGCCGCCATATTCGCTCTTATAGAACTCGGCGACGGGCTTTACTTGTTTGCAGACGGCGCACATTTTGTCCGCTCCGACGCTGCCGCGCTTGTCTTCTAAAACTTGAACGGCTTTCTGGTAGACTTCTTCGGGGACGATGAAGAAGTATGTGCTGTCCCGGAGAACTCTTGCGGATTCGCCGTACTTCTTGCGGAGAAAGGCAACGGTGCTATCGCGCTCTCTGACGTGCGTGTACTGCATCAGGTTTTCGCTTTTTGTAAAATCAGTTTTGATATGGACGACGGGATTCTGCATGATTACCTCCTATCGGGCGGTGAGTGATTGTTATGTAACTCGTAGCAGGATTCGCACAGCAGCTCTTTGTCGTGGAAAAAGAAGTCGTTTTTTATATTTGCGTGACACCAATCGCATCGGAGTTCACCATCGTTTCTGACAAGATTATTCCAAACCGCAATTAGCGTATCAAACGGTGAATTGTTGTTATACGGGTGGTAGTACGGAATTTCACTCAGCTTCATCTTTCTTCGTCCTGTAATCGTATGTGTAAAGTATCTGTGCGCCGTCGAGCGTAACCTTCTGCCCGCAACAGGCACAGTAGTTCTTGCATCCGACAAGTTTTTCCGTGCATATCGGGCAATGGTGCTCCGTGATGGTGCGCTTGTCGTAGATGTATTCGAGCGCGAACGCCCGGCGCGTGTCTTCCGGTCTTCTGCTCGAACGGTATAGCGGTACTTCCGGCTGGATGCGAAGCTGCCCGTCTTCCCAATCAATGCCGGAGTAGACGAACTTGACGGGGACGGATGGACGTGCGCCCATGCTGTATTCGCCGGAAATGTCGATTACGACTTGGAGATCGGGATCGCGGTGTTGAAGAGAGAGGGTGTCGATGGTGTGTTTGAGGTCGGTGAGGGTCATTATTAAGTACCTCCAAATACTCGCAATTTATATTCATTCTAATCAGCCCAAACACGATTAAAACAGACCGATTCTTTTACCCTATATATACCATCTTCACACTGTACAACCCCGTATTTTACTGGAAACACACATATCATATCCAATTCATTAACCAACTCTTCATATTGTTCATTTGTTAGAATATAACAATGTTTGTTTCCAGAAACGCTTTTATAATCCCTAAGACATTCATATATTTTATGCCTTACATCAATCGGGTTTTTAACATCACCAGAGAAAACTTGGTTGTAATTCTGATTATTTAATCTCGATATTCTTCTGATTCTATTCGCGCTATCATCTGACATTGCAACGATTGTCTCGCCTGTGTTGCTATTTCGCATAACAACAATACGCTTTATAATCTTGTTATCATACCTTTGGCGACATTGGTGTACCCATTTCATACACTCATAGTCTCCATATATAAATTTGTTACTCAAATAATATCCTCCGTCATTTTTATATCAAGGATTAAGGAAATTTCACTCCACGCATCCGCGTGAGTTGCAACTGATATGCCGTTCTGTCAGACGTGTAAAACGCTCCTCTGTCACTCCGCACATCCGCGAGAGTTGCAACCAAACGAATTATTTTCATATGAAGCGAAATTAGGCTTCTGTCACTCCACGCATCCGCGTAAGTTGCAACCGAGATCGACAATAAAACTGAATACGACTTGCATCTGTCACTCCACGCATCCGCGTAAGTTGCAACCTATCACGCAAAAGGGCTTGAAAGCTGGAAGTCCTGTCACTCCACGCATCCGCGTAAGTTGCAACCCAGCCTTCGGGCTGCCCTGGTAATCGTTGTTAACTGTCACTCCACGCATCCGCGTGAGTTGCAACTATTTCCGGGCTGCGTCGGAGAATTTGAGCGTTCTGTCACTTCACGCATCCGCGTGAGTTGCAACTGCAAAATGCACATATTATTCTCTTTTCAACTCACGCTTATGTGTGGTACTTTCCGCGTACTTAAGGCTCCTTTCGGGCGGTTGACAGTCGAAACTATATGGGCGCATCGACACAGAACCTTTTTCCGCAAAGCGTTTACTACCGTTCACAACAGTCTAAGCCGTCATGAACTAAATGGTAGATTAGGGTCTGACTAACCCTTGTTTTATTCAATTTTTATTCACAAATTAGGTGCGAAACCTCCGGTAATTTCTGTGTTCTTCCGGTTCGCACTTATGCGACACCCATACTGCTCAGATGCTTTTTGTTCTCATTCATAAGCCGCTCGATTTCTATGTCGTGCAGTTCCTTGAAGTGCGTATATGTATCAATGCATCTGTTTCTGTCTGTCTGCATATATGTATCGTCTGAATTCTTTATCAAGAACGAAGAATACATATCTCTTTGAACATTATCCGTTCCACCAAGTACATTCCACCTTTTACCAAGCGGCTTTTTACGGAACGTATCGGTTATATGGTCGTATTGGCTTGCTTTGAACGTCGATTTATCTACTTCATGATATTCTCCGCCAACCAAGTTACATTTTTGTTTAAGAATAAGCATGAACATACCTGGTGCTCGTTTACCGATTGACTTTCCGAATCGTTTTTTCTTCGCATAACGCCCGTTTTTATTCTTTTTTGTTCTCTTCGCTCTGCGTGCAAGTGCTATCCAGTTCATATCTTCTATGTAAATTTGATTACCAAGAGAAAGGATATGATTTACCATGCAGGTATGTTCGTACTTGCGAATATCCGCATTCTTTCTCTCTAATTCGCGGAGAATTCCTCTCATACGGATGTAGCGTTTGGATTTCACCCACTTATGTCTTCCGCGTTTAGCCGTTCCATTGGAGTTATAATTCTGTGGATTCATAGCGCGGCGACTACGATCCATTTTTCTTTTGAGTTCCGCTATTTTCTTTTGATTCTGTTTAATACCGGCTGCAAGTTCAGCAAGCCGGACTTCTGTATCGGAAGACCATGCAATCGTCTGTGTGCCTATGTCTATTCCGACTCTGCCATTCCCGACAGGACGCGATTTAATAACCGGATTACCCTCAAATGTGATTTGCAGATAATACTTATACCGGGTTTTCATCCACTTTCTGACAACACGTAAATACTTGATTGGTTTCTGCATCATTTCCCGCTCATAATCATTGCGCGGAAGACGCACCTTGATTGTCAAACTGATTTTGTTTGGACAACGCCCTCCACCCCAAACCAGTTTCCAATCTTTTAAGTTCATCCCGTTTCCTATTTTCTCACAAGCAATGCTGTTCAGTTTATCATATTCAACAAAGTGAATTCTTTGCCCGCTTCCATAGAAATATTTTTCAAATGATCTCCACACATCAGAAGCAGACATATGAGCAATCTGTGTAGCAATATGTTCAGCGAAATGTTTTTGTATCGGAGTTATATCAACTACAAAGTGGTTTTTTGAAAGTCCAGCGTCATAAATCATTTTTGATCGCTGTTCGTAAAGGATTTTCTTCTCTTCTTCGTCTTTTTCTTTACATTTTTCAATATCCTTTTTTAATTTCTTCCATTCACGGGTTCGTTCAAGACTTTTCAGCTTCCCAAGTTCTTTTGAAATCAGAATATTTTTAATCCGTTCCATAATGTGAAATCTGGTTTCAATGATTTTGTCCTGCCACGGCTCCGTAAGAAGTGGGAGCGTCAGTACGCAACGGACGCTTTGATTTTTCTTTTTACCCTTTGCCATTTATGACGCTCCTTCCGATTAACTATTCACGTTGTAACTTTATCCAGCCACTCCCGGATTCTCTCAACGGGAGAATTTTCTATCTGTTCGATGAACGTCTCTCCGGCGATCATGTCCCATCCCCATGATTCGTTCATCCTGATTGCTTTGTCCGCTTGTTCGCGCAGCCACGGGTATTTCGGATGGTCTTTCAGAGCGTCGATTTTCTCGTTGAAGATTCTGTAACGGTTTTTCCGCCATTCATCGTAGTATTCGCGGGACGGATAGGGCGATCTCTTAGTGCGCCGCATTGTAGATTACCTCCGGCACATGATATATCCAAGACCCGCAGCGGACGAGCAACGCATTTTGACCGTAGATTCGGCGCATACCCGTGATGTTTCCCGTCGCTGAGAAGTTCGGATAGTCGGAAATGTGATTGACTTCGCCCTCGTACAGACTCATTCTTTTCACTCTCGGAGGTCTCATGTCATTCCCAGCCTTTCTTTTTCTTTTCGAGATCGTGATTGATGTAATGTCTTGCGCCTAATCCACACTTTGCGTCCTTTGCAGCTTCGACTTTATACACCATAATCCGACCATTCCAAATGACAATCATATCGCCGATTTCTATCAGTTCTTCGTGCTTGTATTCTATTAAAGCAAGCGTGGGCGCGAATTTGCTGTAACAAACCGGCTTGCGGATTGTCGGCTTCAACATTCCAGGGAATCCCCTGCAAGCCTCATTGTCAAGCCATGCTTGAATTTCTTTGGGGTCTTCTCCGAGATACAGCCAGCTATAATGATCTACGGTTTCCGTAAAATCGTACTGCTTCTCCGGCGTTTCTTCCTGCGCGGGCGTGTCATCCTCGCGCGGCAAGCGGTCATCATATGGAGATTTCGTCTCGGCTTTCAGCTTGAAGTCAGGACTGTCGATTGTAAACTTCCAGCCGTTTTCCGTTTTCGACGCGCCGAGCATCCACAGGGCGATCATCTGCAAGAATTTTCCCATGTCACACCTCCGTCGCTTTGTCGCAATACTCTTCTACTTTCACGGAAAATCCGATGCAATTCAAAAACCACTCGAAATATCCCATGTCCATGCGGCTGTACGGCTCGGATATTCTGCGCCGCGTGTCGAAATGATTCCGATACATTGTTCCGTATGCAGATTTGATGTGTTCGAGGGTGTACTTTCCGAACTCGCCCGTCTTGAACTCATAAAGGGCAACGATGGAATCTCCGTCCGCCGATTCGTCGTGTAGCAAGAACGTCTTGCCTCGATAGCGGAACTTCACTTGCCAATCCTTGACCTTGATAACTTCGATTTCGGCAGGATTCATTCTTTTCAGCGGCTTCGGTTCCGGGATCATCGGGAACAGATCGGAGAATTTCAGGTCTTTCATCTTGACGGTTCTGCCGTCGTCCAGAGTGATAAGCTGCTCACCGACCGTTCCGGTCTTACCCTGTTCTACTTCGATCCCGACTTCTTCGAGAGACTGGATGATCGCGTCGGTAAGCTCGTCTTTGGTTATGCTTTTGTCTGTGTTCTTCATTATCTTGTTTTGTTTATTACGGCGCGTTTACTGTCCTTCGCGGTACAGCTTCTTCACACCGAAGAGATTGACGAGGATTTCCTTTACATCGGAAATGTCGCGGAGGTCTTCGCGGCGATCCTGCTTGTTGACGTGCGGCGCATGTTCGAGCGCGTTGCGGATGGTTCCGAACTCCTGAAAGTACACATCCATGAACGAGATTCCATTCACTTCGTTGAAGTAGAAGGAGACGGAAATGAACTTGTGTGCGCGGCGTTCAAACATTTCAAACGCATCGTCGTAACGGTAAAGGCTGTAAGGCTTGTGCCAGATGCCGCCGCTGTAACCAGGTACGCCATCGTTGTCCTTCGGATGAATCACGTTGAGGCTCCATTCGATCCCCTGCTCCGCGTCGTCGGCATAAGAAATGTCCCGGAGCAATGTTGCGAGGTTCTGGACTGTGATCTTGTTCTTCAAGGCTTTTCTCCTTTGTTTGTTTCTGACATTCTCTTGTTGTGTCAGTATTGTACCACTATTCCATTGTTTTGTCAATAACGAATCTTTTAACATTTACGGGACATATTATGAACGTCGTTCTTTTTGTGTAGAGTGGGCGCGGCGGGAGTCGAACCCGCAGGAAACTGATTTTGAGTCAGCCGCGTTTGCCAATTACACCACGCGCCCAGACAGGACAGCAGGGACTTGAACCCTGATCTTGCGGTTTTGGAGACCGCCATTTTACGTTAAACTACCGCCCTATGCCGACCGGACAACAACAACACATAAGAAAAACCGGTCAGCGAAATGTGCGTCTGCCCTAATGCCACGAAAGGCAAACACCAATGGCAACTGGAATCTTCCTCTCATAGAGAGCGGTTTACCAACCGAAGCGGCATACGAGATTTGAACTCGCTCCACCAGTTTGGAAGACTGGTATGCAAACCATGAACACCTATGCCGCAAATGGAATCTTCCCCCGCAGGGAGGTTTGCCAACCCCTTCATGAAGTGACGGCTTTATACCCTATACCCAGCTAAACGCCGCCGAGAAACGTGGGACGGTTGCTTCTCCATTTTTGTTAAGACAGGTCGTAGAATACCGACAATCACTTATCCTGCTGCCGGAGTGGGTAGGAATCGAACCTACACGCCGATTGCTCGGTTACTCGCAGTTTAGCAAACTGCCGCCTTACCGTTAGGCTTACCACTCCAAATTATTCCAGCCGCGCTATTTCAAGCGTGGGAGCGGAGTCCCGCCCGCGTTGCGCACCGCGACGGGCAAACTCTTTTATTCCCCATTTGTCATCCGCTTTTTCTCTCGTAGTATTTTTAAGACGTTTTCTTTTTGGTCGCGCTCAGAAGATTTGAACGTCCATTTCCGTGTTACGCGCACGGCGTTCTCCCCTTGAACTATCGTTGCGCTAACGTCTGCCCCGGCGCGGTTCGTTGATCGGACGAACTCACGCCTTTGATCGTGGGGCATACTCGTAAAGGCTTTCTTTTCACTACTGGATATGCGGACGATGGGATTTGAACCCATGTCTGCGGCCCGTTGCCGCCGTGCTTCCACCTTCGCTACACTACATCCGCTGCAATTACTGACTGCGTTTCTGCGTTACCTTTCGTTCTACAATTGGTTCAAGCAATGCGTTTGCAACCGCACGTTACCACAGCGGCCAGCCAATCCTTATTTTCTCGACGGATGATTGCGAATCCGTCACAGCGTAGAGCGACTACGCAGAAGCGGCATAACGGGATCGAACCGTCATCATGAGAGTGGAAATCTCATGTGTTAGCCATTACACCAATGCCGCAAATGATCCGAGCGGCGGGAATCGAACCCGCTGTTTCTTCGTCCCAAGCGAAGAGTGATACCGGTTCACTACGCCCGGAAAATCATCATGCCGTCAGTCAACCGATTCCGGTTACTCTACGCCGAGACACCGTTGGTTGGTCTGCGTAGCCTCAGAAATAACCGCTTCCATACGGCGACGTACTTATCGCCGTTCGGGACTTCTATCTCCCGCGCCTCACCGCGAATGACCGACCCGCCCGGCATGATGTTCCGCAGACTTTCCTTTCCCGTGCGCTCTTGCAGCTCGCTACTTGTAACACATCCAAGCCGGGATCGAATCGTCCGCTATTCTCATATTAACTGCACTCTGTCTCCCACATATTTAGAACCCCTATGTGCCTCCCCCGGTCTGACGTGCCGGTAGGGTGATAACGCCGCAGGATATATCATTTCACCAATGCGGATGCTTCTGCATTCAATTTTAGTTGCGGGATTGGGACTCGAACCCAAGACCTCCGCCTTATGAGGGCGACGTGCTGACCTTCTGCACTATCCCGCAGTATGGACGGTCAATCCTCGAAGTTCAAAACGTATTCGTCCTCGTCTTCGTCGTCGTCGCTGTCGTCGTCGGGAAGAATGGATTCGTCTCCGTCGGTCAGAAGAAGATCGAAGAAGTACAGGATTTCCTGATTCGTCTCTTCTCTTGCGGCGACTACTTCCGCGATGTACTTTGCCTTTTCCGGCGCGGAATGGTCGATTGCCTTGATCGCCTCCTTGATATGATCCATATCGTGGGCGATTTTCTTGACTTCCTCATAAATGTCGTAAGATGTGAGCATGGTTTTACCTCCATAAAATAATAGTTTTATTGTCAACGGCGGCGGTAGGATTTGAACCCACGGACGGTTGCCCGTCAACAGTTTTCAAGACTGCCTCCTTAAGCCGCTCGGACACGCCGCCTTGCGGGGTGTATTTACCGCGATGGCGACGAACGCTACACCCTTGCGTACCTTTCCATCAAAGTTTTACGTCGGCAGAGGAAAGACGAACTTGATTTGACGTGATGGGACGTAGAGGACTCGAACCTCTAACCTTCCGGTTATGAGCCGGTGTCTCTGACCATTTGCGATAACGTCCCGGAATAGGCGAATTTTTCATCAAGTGTGCTGATCTTACGGGAAGCCTGATGCTGTCTGGTATCGCCCGTGAGCCTTGAAATTACCTCACCAGCCCCGTGTACTTTGGGGAAATTGGTACTCCCGGTGGGACTTGAACCCACACTCTTGTTAGAATCCGGGCTTAAACCAGATGCGTCCTGCCAATTTCGCCACGGGAGCCTACCCACAGCGCAAAGACCCATACGATTAACTTTGCGCACATTTTAGACGGCGAAAGGAAAGTTAAGGAAAGTTGATGAAAGGAGTGATTTTTGAACCGTCAGGGTTTTCGTAGATTTCGTATAGAATCGGTGATTTGACCCGCTGTTCTAATCGTTGCTCTACCAACTGAGCTACGTCCTCCGTTCGGATGACGGCGGGAATCGAACCCGCGACACACAATTTGGCACGAAAGAAGGATGCGAACCAAGAGCCGAATAAAATCACAGAAGATATGATGGTAATTGGGCTTGCGAAAAAATGGCTGAATTTTGAAGATTCAAAAGAAGAAGGATGCAAGCCCGGAGCCATACACATATATAGGCGGAAATCGCATGACCGAATCTTATTCAGTACCAGAAGAGAAGGATGGTCTTGCAGAGCCGCTTATTTACAGATCGTTTTACGTGCGGTTAGCCGAAATATGTTAGCTCCACGGACAGCATGGAAGCTGAGTCCATCCACCGCAAGTCACCGTCTACGCCGCCCAATGGAATACGGCATATTTCAGCAAGGATTATCTTACAGAAGCTGCCCGACAAAGTAGTCGAAGTCGAACGGCGTGTAGAGCTTATAATCGTCGCGCTCGACAATCACTTCCTCCACCTTGCCGGTCTGCGGGTTAAAGTCGGAAATGAACTTCTTCGGCGCGGTATTATCCGTATCGAAGATCACGTCCGCTTCATCCCTGTTCTCTGTGAACTCGGTATCGGGGCGGGACATGACGTTTGCGCGGATAAGCCGGAACAGGTCGGGCTTATGGATATTCGCAATCCCATAACAGGATGCGGTCACGCCACAAATGTTGCTTTCGAGATTGTTTCCTCCGCAGTACGTCCTATATCCTGTGATTCCGTTCAAACCGAGGTTGAGATCGCACCAGATGTACCGTCTCTGCTTGCAGTCGAAGATGACGGGGATGGCGACCGTGCTTTCCGCAGTCACGTCCATATTCATCTTGACTTTTCTCGGCTCGAAGATCGCACGGTCGTTCACCGCATCGCGCTCCATCCACCCGAAGCGAAGGTTTCCCATGTCGGAGAACTTTATGCCGGTATAGTTGTAAATCTGGAACACAACATATCTGCCGCCCTTATTCAGAACAGAATCAATGTCAATGTCGATGAACTCCGCAACGCCGTCGCCGTTTACGTCGCCGCCGTTCGTAATGTCTCCGGAGTGACAGGATTTGATCGACCCGTCGCGCAGATTGGTATAGGAAAGATGCGTTTGATAACCCCATCTTTCATTCAGCACGAGCGCGGAAAGGTCAACGTCGATCCTTCCTTTCTTCGTGTTCGTCCACCAGATGAAGGAACGGACAACCTTCGTACCCTCTTCGACCGGGAGCTTGCTGCCGCGCACGACAATCTTAGAAGTCTTGCTTGCGCTTCTCTGGCTGAACGGCACGAGGTAGTTTTTGAACTCCGGCGAGAGGTAGACTTTTCCGAGCGGTTCGCGGGATTTGTACTGATGCACGATTCCCAGGCTTGCCGCGTTCACGATGGTCTTGCACACTCTCGCGTCGATGGCGGGGAGATCGTTTCCGATCACCAACGCTTTCGCCACGTTCCCCTTCGGGAAGAAAACGCGCACATCGGACTTGTTCGCCGGATTGTTCGCCTCTTCCAAACGCTGGATGAAGTGGGCGTAGACCTGCCATAAGACGGGCGTAGACACTTTATCCGCGCACTTTTTGAAGCAGTCGGCAACGTAGTTCTGCGAGGACTTGTCTTCGCGCAGGAGCTTATCGAGAAGCCGCGCGAATTCTCCGGGACGACCGGACAGGATGTTGACCGCCGCTCTCATGTCACCATCATTGATGGCTTTCTGCACCTTACCGGCAAACATCAGGGGTTTATCGTCCGCGCGGAGCATGGAGAACGCAAGCAGAACCTTGTCGAACATGGGATTCTTGAATTCTCCGGGATGGAGAAACTGCCCGACGTAAATCCAGCGATTTTTATAGCGGAACATATCTTCGATCATGGAATCCCACGAGAGATTGGCGAGAAGATACATAACCGCGTTCCGTTCGCGCCGCTTCAAGCTGCGGAGCTTCGATTTCTCCGCGAGGGAGAGATCGCCGTCGGAGAGACCTACGACCAGACGGAGAATGTCTGTCGCCGTTTTGAAGTACGGAGCGATGATCTGGACGGTCGCGCCCTTCACGCATTCGAGCGTGAGCTTGCCGAACAGAGCGGCGTTTTCTTTGAGCGGGATTTCTTCGGGGACATACTTGCGGTAATCTACGCCATGCACGTTCTTCATGATCGCCGCGAGGTCTTCTTTATCCTGCGGAGAAATGGAGGTCTTGCTTTTCCAGAGATTGGTAAAGATTTCCATGAGGTCTTCGGTCGTTCCGAGAGAAATCACGGTCAGCTTTCCGATGGTCTCCGCTTCGTTCTCGACCGCTTTAACGTCGTCGCACTCGTAGGGCATCCACTGTCCGCCCGTCAGATAGTGAAAGATCGCGTTAATGAAAAGCCGTTCTCTCGGCAGTTCCATGACCTGACGGGGAAATCCGGGGTACATGGGGCGGTATTTCTTATCCGCGCCGAGCCGCTGCTTGATGTTCTCCGTCACGGCATCGTAGACGTTGCGAAGCGTGACGGAATCCAGCCGTTGCAGTCTTTCAAAAACTTTCGCGGAGACCGTATAGCCGTAGGCGTTGAGGTTTTTGACGAAAGTTAAGACGTTCTGTCTGGTCGATACGGGGATTCTCTTCCACAGTTCTTCAGGCGGAAGGATCACGCCGCCAAAATCGGGAAGGATGATTTTGTCCTTTCTTCTAAGAAGAATATCGGACAGTTCTTTTACATACTCGCTCATGTTTTTCTCCTTTGAGATTGTTTTAGAGTAAGGCGGGAATTGCTCGTTCGACGAAGAAATTTGCAGTTTCTATTTTTTGAAGGATGAACGAACAAAGCCGCAAGCGAATGAATTCGGTGGAGTTTCCGAATTTCGGTATTATGCCGATGCGCCATGAAGGGCTTGAACCTTCGGCTTGTTGATTAAAAATCAACTACTCTGCCAACTGAGTTAATGGCGCGGGGGATTGCGGGAATTGCCAGACCACAAATCTAAAAATTTACACACATTTTTTATAAAGAAGGATGGTCTTGCAGAGCCGCGTGATATGATGATAGGAGTGTTTGCGGAAATTGTGGAGCCGGTTGTTATGACGCGGTTGACACACCGCAATTTATGTAAAGAAGGATGGTTCCACGGAGCCGCATATGTCGGTTTCGGCAAGTAAAAGCCGATTATACGGACGGCCAATCTCGGAAGACGAAAGAAGGAAATGAATGCAGATATGATTCAGATGTTGTTGAACCTTTTCGTTCGTACTGTCAGCCGCCCAACAGCGACGGATGGACTCGAACCATCGGTGTAGGAGTCAAAGTCCTATGCCTTACCTTTTGGCTACGCCGCTATGCGCGGATTGTTCCGCGTCTTTGTTGTTTTGTTTTGTCTTTACGGGTTTGAGTCGCCGGTGTCTGTGGGATCGGTATTGTCACTGCCGGTATCGTCGCCCGATGGATCGCCGCCGTTCGTCTCTTCTCCGAGCGGCTGTTCCGCGTACAGAGCGACGACGATGGGATCGGCATCCGTCAGTTCATATCCGAGCCGCCGCAGTACCATCCGGTACGTGCTCCCGTGAACGTCCAACGCGAACATGTCGCAGATAGCGGTATGGTATGTCTCGGTGGATTTCAACGACCGCGCATCCGTCTCCCTGACGCGGACGAGCGCACCGGCTACGATGGACGCGCTGCCCGGCACTTCGACGAGGCACAGCTTTCTACTGTCCTCTTTTGATGTGATGATGAAATTCTTTTCCTTCATCGCGGTTCCTTTCTGTTGTTTTCTTGTGTTCCGTTGTTGTGCTTATAGTATAACACATTCGGGTGCGATAGTCAAGTGAACAAACTCAAAGCGTTCTGTGAACTGTTTATTAACTGTTCACTCGTTAAAGTTTATCCTCGATTCGATATACTCCCTGCCGTCGCCCTTGAAGATCGGGATGTGGCGGTCGATGACCCAATGAGAATGCGGCTCCCCTTTCATCTTGACACAGCACGATCCGCGCTTGCAGTCATCCGGGAGGTCATTCCAGTTCTCGCCCTTCTGCGTGAAAGCCATATCCTGAATCTGTTTGCATGACTTCCCGTTCAGTTCGCTATGCGAGAACAGGGATTGCCCGAAGGAGAGGATGGAATTTCTCGTCGCGTCGTTCTGCCGCCAAAGGATGCAGTTTGTCACTTCTTCCTTCGGGATGTTGAACGCGCGGGAATCGAACGACGGGAACTTATGAACGGCTTCGATATATGCCTCCATAAGCTGCCAGTCCTTTTCCCTATCCGAAAGCGCACGTTCGATCATGCTATCAACGAAGTGCGAGGCATTATACTGAAATTCTTTAACGAAGGCCACCGTCGCCATGCTTGCGGAAACAGACGTGATTTTCTGGATGTTGTAGTCAAACCACGCGCACGAATCCAGATTTTGGTAGTCCACGAGAACAAGCGTGATTTCGTCAGACTGCGTATAGCCCAGGACGCATCCCTGAATGTTCTCGCACAGGTATTTCATAGCGTCCTGCATGGAGTTCATGAATACGCGGTCGAAAGGTCTGTCGAAACCTTTTGTAAAAGTATGGAACGCTTTTCCGTCGATGCGGATGATGACGGGTGTTCGGCGCATGAGGTGGGTTCGGGTGACGTACTCGTATTCCTTCATGCGAATATCGAAATCTGTATATTTCTTCATGCCGTTTCTTTTCCATCGGAAAGACCGATGGGAATTTCCTCTCCTTCCTTGTTATCGCTCGACACGGTTTTCATATCGAAAAGTCCGGTCAGAACGCGGGGTGAATAGGTGCGCGTATGTAAGTGAGAAACCATCCCGTTCAGGCGGACGACGGACTGCTGCGCGAAACTGCTTGAACTGATGGAGCGGATGATCTCGATCTCGTCCTTGTACTTTCTCCGCTGTTCCAGCCGGTTCTTCAACATGGAATACGTAAGCCAGCCTTGATAGGCGTTGCAGTTCGTAAGCTCGATATAGTGCTGAATATCGCTAATCTCAAGATCAACTTTTGACAGCAGTTCTATCAGTTCGTTTCTTCTTCCTTCCAACGTTTCCGAAAGTTCCACGATTGACTTGACCTTTTCCAGCCATTCCGGAATTTCCCCGTTATTGATTTCGCTTGCCGCGATCTGCTTGATGACGTTTACGTCCTTGTTCGTTTTCGTCCTCTGCGGGCTTGTCTTCTGCGGCGGAGGCGCGGGCTGCGGATCGTCAATCTTCACGGCGATCACGTCGAACGAGCTGCGCAACACCTGGGCGACACAGCTTTTCCGCACGTTCGCCGCCTTTTCCCTTGTCTCAAAGCGCATGGCGTTTTCGATCCCATACAAGGGTTGATAGTTGTTCCCGCGTTTTGCGATGAAGTTTCCGCGCCCGTCGCCCAACACATAATCAAACATTGTTTGTTTACCCTCTTTCTTTGTTTTGCTTATAGGGTGGAGATCATAGCCGCCATTGCTGACGGCTCGATCTTTCAGATGATGAATCCGCTTCTGTCATGCACATATGGAATCAGGAACTGCTTTACCTTCGTAACGCTCGGAATGTTCTGCATCCCGTATTCTCTCGCGCAGAAGAAAATATTGTCCGAGGCTTCGTCATTCTTTCCGCTGCTGGATAGGATCATCCTATCCGTTTCTTCCTGCCCGAACCGGGCGACGATGAACTCGTACAGTCCGAGAAGGTAGAGAACACGCGAATTGATTTTGAAATTGTATCTCTGCGCCACGAATTTCGCCAGCGTCCTTGAAACCGTCGCGGAAATCACTTCCTTCGGCCTTTCGTCGATCTTATCCACCCACATCTTACGCACTGGAAATCTGAAATAGCTGTCCTTCCACGGAGCCATGACGGATTTTCCGTCGCCGAACATATTCATGATGTGTACGGTATAAATAAGGTCAACGGTTCTCGGCGTTATGGTAATCTGTCTTCCGGGAAGTTTGATTTTTCCCGTCCGCACGTCCACGTCGCTGTTTTTCATCCCGACGATTTCATCCGCGTCGTACACGCCCTCGTGGAACAGGCGGATGATACATTCGAGATAATCCGACCGCTGCGGAAGATAGTCCTTGCGGAACAGCCCGATCACGCGCTCCACGTCCTCGTAGGTGTACGGCTTCGTACCCTCCATAAGGTAGTTCAAAGCGACTTTTCCCTTCATGACCGGATCGTCCCACGGGTTGATGATAACCTTATAATGCGTAAGGTAGAAGTAGAAGACCGCGCGGAAACGCATGGATAAGGTCTGCCACGACTGTGCGGAGAGGAAATGTTCGTCCCCGTATTCTTCCGTATCGAAAGTGCGTACCATGTCGAGCAGTTCCGTAGGAGACATGTCGAAAATCTGCTTGCCTAATTTTTCCTCGTAGGCATAGACTTCTTTTCTGTCAACCTGTCCGCGAACGCGCCTTACATCCAGCCCCTTCGCTTCTTCCGCCGCAAAATAGGCATCAAAAACTTCTTTTGTAGAGACAACGCCCATCGTTCATCCCTCCTTCAATAGTATTATACAACCCTTCCGGCGTTTTGTCAATACGGATTTTCCGCAAAATGACTTGTTTTGCTTATCGGAATCAGTTTGTATGTACCATTACGGGGAACTGGATGGCGATTGCGTCGGAAACGCGCCTCAAAGTTTCGTCGTCGGAGACAGAGCCGATCTTTCTCTCCATCTTATCCATTGTCACGGTCATTATTTGTTCCACAAGCATCGTGCTCGGAACGCTCAAACCGTAATTCTTATAGGATTGGAGGCTTACATGAACGGGAAGTCTTTTCTTCGTCTGCTTCGACGTGATGGGAATGATGTTCAGCGTTGTGCTGTACGTATTGTTCAGATCATTTGAGAGAACGAATACGGGGCGATAGCCCGACTGGATGCTCCCATCCTGCTTGTTCAGTCTGCACATCCAGATTTCATTGCACCTGGGGCGTTCGGTTTGATTCAGCATAGCCCACACCTCCTTGACGGTATGTAACAACTCACGAGGCGGGAATGCTGGAACGACTTATGTGGCTTTACGTTTTCTCTACGGTTATCCCCCTCACTTGATTTTTCCGGCTGCTGCCGTGTATTGTGCTTTTTCTGTATTCCTTTGTTTTTATTATACCATGACATGAGGGGATTGTCAACGGTATTTTTCACCAAAGATTGGGCTTTCTGCGGCGGATTTTCCGCCTACCGATCCATGTCCTCCATCAGTTTTTCCGGGCTTCCCTTCCCCTGTTTGACGGCTTTTCCGTCCGTCAGCTTATAGAGGAAATACACAGTCCGGTCTGTCTCTTTCGACGTGATGTAGAACGTGTCGCCCTTCTCCGTGGTTCTTGTCACCCACACCCGTTCGGTCTTCGGGATGCCGGGCGGTCTGTTTTCTCCGCTCATACTGTTCTCCTTTGATCTGTTTTATCCGAGCAGTTTATGAAGGTTCACATATGCCTTGTGAATGTCCTCGATCTCTTCCTCCAGCTTTTTGACGCGCTCGAACGGCTCAAAATCCGAACGGTCACGGTCGGGGAGGTGTTCCTTCGCCAGTTGGGTAACGCTGTCGTCCCAATCGAAATCGTTTTCATAGGGCGGGAAAATGCACACGATTTCACCAGGACCGCTCCGCTTCCTCAGTGCGCATTGCGCAAGGATTTTCGCCTGTTCGACGGTCGGAATGCAATCATACATTACCTTCATTCCGCCCTCGTCTCTTGAAATTATGGCTACGCTGTACATAGTTTTCCTTTCCGAGCCGGTGGTGTTCAGGCTCATTTCCTCATTTCGTCGATCTTCGCCATGATTTCCGTCACGGCTTCGACGTGCTTTCTCATGTCCTTCTCACCGGCGTTTTCCATACCGGCGAAGTACGCGGCGTTGATGATTTCACGGAGATCGTTAATATCCAACACGACGATGGGGTTATGATCGTTTTCGTTATAGGTTTTGTCGCCGGTCACGTAGTCCGCGAACGCTTCTCCCATATCGTCGTAGTATTTATCCGTCTGTTCCTTTTCCAGACCGATATAGCGGGATGTGGTCTTTGTGCTCGAATGGTTCAAAACGCTGCGCAGAATCTCCATGCTGTCCTGGTCGGAGTAGTGGATTTTCCGGCTGACCGCGCCGAAGGATTTTCTTGTGGAGTGCGTTCCGACGTTCTTCTCGATCCCAACCGCTTCCGCCGCCCGCTTGATTCCCTTCCTGTACCCGTCGTAGGTCAGGCAGTTCCCCTTATGGGTTCCGGCGGTCTGGATGAAGATCGGATTGCCGTACTCGTTATCCTCCGGCTTGGTTCCGGTCTCTGCGATATAGAGTTCGACGGCATCGCGGCAAGCCTGATTGATCTTCGGCTTGGCGAATTTGTCCGTCTTCTCTTCCTGAATCTCCAACATGTCGCGGAGCTTTCCGGTCGCGGGGTTGTAGACCTTGTTCCACGTCAGTTTCAGAAGGTCTCCGGCGCGGCGGGCGGTATTGAATCCGAAGACGAACAGGAGATAATGCTGCCACATTTTGTGCTCTCTGAAAAATCCGAGAACGTCGTGGGCTTCGTTCAGCGTGAACGGGAAAACCTCGCTTGACACGCCGCGCTTTTTGTTGTTCTCCCTGCCGGTCTGTTCTCCCGGCGCGTCCGGCGTTTTCCGCCCGGCGTCGTCCGTCTGGACGAAGTAAACGCCCTGTCCCGTAAACTGATTGACAAGCGCGATGGTGGTCGTGGTTTCCATTTTGTTTTTCTCCTTGATTCCCTTGTTTTGTTTGTGCCTCTATTATACACCATCCCGGCGCGTTTGTCAACCCATTTTTGAAAGTTTTCTTATGAAATTCTCTTGTTTTGCTTATGCGGTTATCTCTTATCGACGATGGGCGTATATCCCTGCGCCGCAAGATGGCGATAGACGATGCCGTAAAGTTCGGGATCAAACGAGAGCATCTTGCTTCTCTTCATTGTCACGCCCGGCGTAGCGCATGGGACTTCCTCGTAGAAGAGATCGTCGGGAATATCCACCCACCCGCGATAGATCATCAAATCTTTCGTGAAGTGCATTTCAAATAATCCGCGCTTGTGCTCGATCTCACAGAGAATGAAGGGAATGTCCTTGTACTGCGCCCAATCCGCATAGCGGACAGCGATGAAGCGAATGTGCCTTGTCTGGATGCCGCCGAATTCTCCGATGGTGACGACGGTGAGAAGATCGCCCTCATTGAATGCCGCGCGTTCTATCTGCTGCTCGACGCTGTAATAGCTGTCAAAGATCGCGTACAGCTTGGACTTGACGGAAAGATCATCCTTTGTGAGAGCGCGGATTCCCTCGACACGGAGACCGCTGCCGAGCTTTTCCAGCCGCTCCATCATGATGCTCTGAATATCTTTCTCGGGGCCGCCGCCGTGATCTTCCAGGAGCTTGGCGGATTCCTCATACATGGCTTTATACGCTTCGCCGAGCTTCGCGTTTTCCGCGTTTTCCGCTTCGGTGATACCGATGGAAGGATTATACGCGCGGTCAACAACGGACTTTTCATCCGGCTCGAAGACGCACCGCGCATAATCGTAGCCCTCCGGATCGATGACAAGGGACAGCTTTTCGCCTACGTAGACGGCGACGCAATCGGCGAAATACCATTCGACGGTTTCCTGTTCCGCTTTATTCATGCGGTCGTAGTCCTCGCGGCTGTTCACGCGGAGATCGGCGGTCTCCATCCCGCCTTTTCCGGCGAAAAACGGGAAGGAGTTCATCAGATGGCGGCTTGCGAACTCGGCGAACAGGTCGGCGTTTTCTTCGGGGAAACGAACTTCGGTTGTGATTTTCGCGTTCAGGCGATACAGGCTGATCCCGTAGTATTCCCTGCCCTCTTCAATGCCGAAGATCTTTTCGCCGCAGTCTTTCAGATTGAGAACGAAATAGGGCTTTACATCTTCGACCTTCACGGCTGCGCCGATACGCTCGATATTCGCGCGGTCGATGGCTTCCTGTTCCTTCGCCCTTTCCTTTGCCTCGCACTCTTCTTCTTCGCGCTGAACGCGCTCCCGCTCGATGCGGTCGGCTTCGGCGGCTTTCCATTCTGCGAAATTCTTCATGAAATTCTCGGCGATGGACTTTTCTTCCTCTGTTTCCTCGCGGACGGTGAATTTCTTGTCGCCGTAGGTGTCGATGAAGTCGCGCTCGAATTTTGTTCCGTAGAAGTTCACATCGAAATAATCCGTCATGGAATCGCTGTTGTCATAGTTCCAGCTATTCGCATACGCCCATGCGTAGTGAACGATGGCTTTCGTCATTTCGCTTTCCGCGTCCCACGGGGCCGAGACAAGGCGAACGTCGATGCTGCTGCACATACTCGCGCGGCTGCTGGTTACGCTGAACTTGACGAGCTTTCCGAAACGCTCTTTCAGGTGTTCACGGATGGTCTTTGCGATTTTCACGGTGTCGTATTCGCGGGTATTGGCGAAGTTGTGTTCAATTCCGTCAATGCGGGTAAGCTGCCAGAGGTCAACAGTATTTTCCCTGCGTTCCTGCGTTTTGCCCGTGACAGAATCGGAAGAGGTTCCGGCGATGGAGTTCGCAAAATAAATTGTAGCCTCGCTCTGCTTGGCATACCACATCTTCTGCTTGCCGCTCCAACGGAATCCGGTTTCCTTCAATCCGTCGATGACTTCCTGTTCCGGCTTGGAATCAAATCTGATTTCCACTCCGTTCTTCTCTGCGTTCAGCGTAACCTGTGCCATTTCTTTTTCTCCTTTTTGTTTTGTTGTGTGATTCCCTTGTTGTGCTTATAGTATATCACACAATCGCCGGAAAGTCAACCCCTTTTCTGAAATTCGCGTCAAGAAATTTTCTAAAGTTCCAGACGCGATTCAATAGCGTCCGTAGTAGACCCATCCAGAACATGCCTCATGTCCTCTGCGGTGAGCGGTCTGCCCGCCGCTTTCTCCACGGCGATGACAAGCGCATATTCTTCTTCTGTCAAGGTCTTTGTGAAGTCCAAACGCTCACGGGTTTCCTTTAGGTTGAGATACTTCTTCATTTTTCCTCGAATCCTCCGCAAAACCGCGCATTTTGCGGATTTTTGTACTATTCCTTCGGGAAACTCCGATAGTTTCGATAAAAACGCGCATCGGAATTTCCCGAAAGTTTCGGAGTTTTTGAGACAATAAAAGGGTAATTTTATTGCGGCGCGGAATACCCCTTTACTTCATCAAATACTCGCCGCCCGCGATGAACTTCTTATAATTCACGCGGATGATCTTCTTGTCCCCGACCTTCTTTCCGGCCTGGAACGCCATGTGTCCCGCCATGCCGGGGAAACTGATCGTCTTGTCAGGATAGAGGACGACAAGCTGCGCACCGCCCCGAACGGTGGGCTTTTCCCCATCCCCGCAGAGAATCCCCGCGCTCTCCGCGTCGCCGACGAACTGCCGCTCTGTCTCCGCATCCTCGCAGAAGATATACAGATGCCCTTTCGTCGCCAGTTTTTCCAGTTCCTCAAATGTCCTCGTTTCGTTCTTCATGTGTCGTTCTCCTTGTGGTATATATATTTTCTCCACGCCGCACGAATATTGTACCATGCGGCGCATGAGAATGCAAGAGTTATCAGAGATTTCGCAGAACTTCCGTCCAACGGGTGCGGCTTTCCTCCGCTTCTCTCTTTTCATCGGGATTGACGATTTCGTTCCCGTCATAGTCCGTTCTGATGCTGTATGTGAAGCAACGGACGGGCATGATAAGGGCGATCCAGTTTTCATCCTCCATCAAGAACGGAGTGAGATTGCTGAACACTTTCGGGAATCTCGGATCGTTCATGTTGAAGCAGATTTCGATTTTTTCGCTGTCCCCGAACAGTTCCGCACCGTTCTTGACGAATGTCACGTTGAATCCGTAAATCCAGTTCTTCGGATTCTCCGCATACGGATTCCATTCGATTTCGCCGAGACGATAACCGATCTCGTCATCGCCGCGCTCGTCGAAGTAACAGGCGTTCAGATTGTCGCCGCTTGCCGCCATGAGAATTCTGCCGCCTTTTCTGCCGCCGAGCTTCGCGCATTCCGTCGCCGCCGAAATAAGTTCCTCCGCGCCCGGCACGGTGAAACGCACGGCTGCGAATTCCTTCTGCGGAATGATCCTTTCAAAGTGCATATATTCCA